>JADMIO010690255.1_pt1 | contig 58921 bp, 57 predicted proteins | sample 8958161 | NCBI WGS metagenome assembly JADMIO01 (sample SAMN16585339, study PRJNA669376) | soil metagenome | isolation source: Crop rotation soil | place: USA: Cullars Rotation, Alabama | collected 2011 | reverse complement strand
AAGGTGCTCGCCGATCGCCCGGGCGACGCGGTCCAGGTGCTCAAGAAAGGCGGCTTCGCGCAGTTCTCGGTGCAGGACATCGAAGCGACGCTGAAGAATGCAGGGCCGAGCTTCCGGCCGCGCGAGGACACGGCGGAGGACTGGAAATACACGCAGGAGCTCTACCGCCAGGCGGGCGCGGTGCCGGCGATCACGAGGGCGAAAATCGTCGAAGGCGAAACCTGGACGAGCCGCTTCTCGAAAGAGGCGCTGCGGTAAAGCACGGTGGCCAGCTCAACGATCGATATTCCCGTCCTGATCGTCGGCGGCGGTCCGGTCGGGCTCGCGCTCGCTGTCGATCTCGGCACGCGCGGCACCCCGTGCCTGGTGATCGAGCAGGGCAAGGGCCCGCCCGACCACCCGCGCGCGACGGCGATCAACTCGCGCTCCATGGAGTTCATGCGGCGCTGGGGAGTCGCAGAGGCGGTGAAGGCCGCGGGAACGCCGCAGGATTTTCCGCATACGGTGCTGTATTGCACGACGCTCGCCGGATACGAGATCGCGCGCATCGAGCGGCAGCACCATGGCGGCGCCGGGCCGATCGCGCAAAGTCCCGAGCGTCCGCAGCGCTGCAACCAGCTGTTCCTCGATCCGATCCTGATCGAGCGCGCAACGAGCTTCGACACCGTGGAGCTGCGCCACCGCTGCCGGCTGGAATCGGTCAGCGATGAAGGCGAGCGCGTCATCGCGAAGGTGCACGACCTCGACAAGGACCAGCGCTTCGAGATCGCCGCGCGCTACGTGGTCGACTGCAGCGGAGGCCGAAGCGTCATCCGTCCCGCGCTCGGCATCGCGATGACGGGATCGTCCTACGCCGGCTACTTCGTCAGCATCTTCGTGCGCGCGCCGGAGCTCTGGAAGCATCACAAAATGGGCAAGGCCGCCCTCATCACTTTCGTCGATGCGAAAGGCCTGTGGCGCAACATCATCTCGCTCGACGGCCGCGAGCTCTATCGCCTGCAGGTGAGCGGCAAAAGCTATTACGACGCGCCGAACGAGGTCGACGCCGAGGGCCACTTCCGGGCAGTCGCCGGCAAGGACATCCCGCACGAGATCCTGTCCGTGCGGCGCTGGTCGGCGCGCAACGTCGTCGCCGAGCACTATCAGAAGGGCAACATCTTTCTCGCCGGCGATGCGGCGCACCTGAACCACCCGGCCGCCGGACTCGGCCTCAATACCGGGCTCGGCGACGTCGTGGACATCGGGTGGAAGCTGTCGGCGGCGGTTGCCGGCTGGGCGGGACCGCGGCTACTGGAGAGCTACGAGATCGAGCGCCGTCCGGTGGGCGTTCGCAACATCGGCCATGCCGATGCGAGCCATGCGAGCGAGCGCGAGCAGCCCACGCACCCGGACATCGCCCTCGATACGCCGGCCGGCGCGGAAGCGCGGCGCAAGATGGGTGAACAGATCGTCGGACCGCAGACCAAGCGCGTCGTCACCGACGGCCTCGCACTGGGCTATCAGTACGCCGCCTCTCCCATCGTCTGCGCCGAAGGTCCGCCGCCGCCGCCGACGTCCAGCGACACATACCAGCCGACGACATTACCCGGCAGCCGCGCGCCGCATGCGCAGCTGCCCGACGGACGCTCCACGCTCGATCTTTTCGGAAACGGATTCACGCTGCTTCGGCTCGGCAAGGACGCGGCCGATCCGGCTTCCATCGAGCGCAGCTTCGCCGAGCGGCGCGTGCCGCTGACGACCGTCACCATCGACGATCCCGCGATCCGCGTTCTATACGAGCGACCGCTGGTCCTCGTGCGGCCCGACGGGCACGTTGCGTGGCGCGGCAATACCGTTCCTGAAAATCCGCGCGACATCGTCGATCATGTGCGCGGCGCAGCCTGACCCCCGGAGAAAAGAATGAAACCGTCCACACTGTCGGCAGCTGTCACCCTCGCCCTCGCCTTTCCCGTCTGTGCCCAGACGCCGCAGAAAGTCACGCCGCCGATCGCCGTGTACTGGATGAGCGTCGAGACGGCGGGCGGCATGGGATTCTCATTGCCCGCGGGTCTCGGCGGCCTGATGCCGTCGTCCATGCAGGGCGGCAAGCGCATGCACCTCGAACTCGGCTCGAGCCGCGCGCCGAGCGGCGAGCCGCAGGCGGCGCACGCGATTCCCGCGGCGCTCTCGATGGGCGACAGCCTGCCGCTCCTCACCCCGAAAATCGAGCGCACGCGCCCCGAGCCGGGACCGCAACCCGAGGAACGTGAAGTGCAGACCCCCAAGGGCCGCATGCTCATTTACTGGGGCTGCGGCGAAGCGGTGCGCGCAGGCCAGCCGGTGGTGTTCGATTTCTCGAAAATGGATCCGCAGGAAGCGGGCCGCGTCTTCCGCAGCCGCAACGTGGCGCGGCCGTCGGGACCGGCAGCCGGACGCAGCCGCGCGTATGGAAGCTGGCCGAACGAGAAGAGCACGATCGCCGTTCCCGCACAGGGATCCCTCAAAGGCGACCACGTCATCAGCGGCAATTATTCGCCGGAGATCAAGTTCAGCGTCGCAGACCGCTACGACTTCATGAGTCCTGTGGCATTCGAGCCGGTGAAGAAGACCGCCGCGGGCGCGACGCTCGTGAAATGGCAGTCGATTCCCACGGCGCTCGGCTACTTCGCCACCGCGATGGGCCAGGGCGAAGGCCAGACCGACATCGTCATGTGGTCCTCGAGCGAAGTGCAGGACATGGGCAGCACCCTCATGGATTACGTGCCGCCCGCCGAGGTGCAGCGCCTCATCAAGGAGAAAGTCGTGATGGCGCCGCAGACGCTCGAGTGCGCGGTGCCGGCCGGCATCTTCAAAGGCGAAGGCGCGATGTTCAACTTCATCGCTTACGGCGACGAGCTCAACGTGGTGTTTCCGCCGCGCCCGAGCGATCCGAAGCAGCCGTGGGAGCAGCAATGGGCCGCGAAGCTGCGCCTCAAATCCACGGGGATGACGATGCTCGCCGAAGGGATGGGCGGCTCGCCGCGCGGCGGCGCGCCGGCAGGCGAGGCTCCGGGGGCGGAAGCCGAAGCGCCGAAGCCGCCGGCCGCAGCCGACGTGCTCAAGGAAGGCGTGAACCAGGGCATCAATCGCCTGAAAGGCCTGTTCGGGCGCTAGCAGCGCCCCGGCACGGAGCACGCACGCGGCTCGCGGCACCAGCAGCGTGCGCCTTGAATGCGCGTTTGCGCGTGCGTGCCCGTTAATCGCATTGGCACGCTAAATGCCACTCCTCGCGCATTTTCAACTGAGGGGAGCGCCATGACGCAGCCCATGAAGCGCGAGGATGTCACCGACCTCATCGTGTTTCGCAAGATGAAGTCCGGCATCAAATGGCCGGACGTGGCGAAACAGGTCGGTGCGTCGAAAGAGTGGACCGCAGCCGCGTGCCTCGGCCAGATGCAGATGACGAAGCAGCAGGCGCAAGCGGTGGGCCGGCTCTTCGATCTTCCCGAGGAAGCGGTGATGCTCCTGCAGCACGTGCCCTACAAGGGCTCGCTGCCGAGTGCGGTGCCGGCCGATCCGCTGATCTACCGCTTCTACGAGCTCGTCAACGTGTACGGCACCACGTTCAAGTCGCTCATCCACGAAGAGTTCGGCGACGGCATCATGAGCGCCATCGATTTCGACATGGACCTCGCACGCCAGCCAAACGAGAAAGGCGACCGGGTGAAGATCACCATGAGCGGGAAGTACCTGCAGTACAGGGTGTACTAGCGCCTTCGCGGGAATGTTTCCGCGGACACATTCCGCAAGAAACCCTACGGCTTCGGGATCCGGATCGTCTTGCTGATCATCAGGCTGCCCGACAGCACATAGATCAGAGACAGCGGGTGGAACTCCGACGAGCCGAGCGTCAAAGCGCCGAACCAGACGTCGTCGCCCAGGCGCCCCTGCCACGCCGCGACCGCAAGAAGGGCGGTGATCACGACGCTGGTCGGAATCGGCGTGCCCTCGAAGTACTTCACCTTGTCGCCGCCTTCGGAGAGCGTCTCGGCGGTGACGTTGAAGCGCGCCAGCCGGCTCACCCCGCAGCACACGAAGTAGATCAGCGCCGCCCAGTCCCAGCCGCCATCGAGTCCGGCCGCGAAGCCCAGCATCGCGGGGGCAACGCCGAATGAAATGACGTCGGCGAGCGAGTCGAGCTCGCGGCCGAGCGCCGAATGCTGCTGGCGCCAGCGCGCCACCTTGCCATCCAGGACGTCGAACACGAAGGCAAACGGCGCCATCGCCGCGGCCGCGTAGAAATGCGCCGGCTCGCCGCTTTGCACGTAGCGGAAAGCGAACAGCACGCCGGCGACGCCGCACGCCGCGTTGGCGAGCGTCAGCCAGTCCGCGAGATGGAACCCGCGGATCATCGAGAAATGGCGCTTCGTCGGCGTTTGCATCGGATGTCTACTCCGGCTGGACGTTGAGCTCGCGGACGATGCGGCCGTACAGCGCGCGCAGGTCCTTGAGATACACGGCAATGGACTCCGGCGTGCCTGCGCCGTTCACGGTCGTTCCGCCGTCGTTGAGTCGCTTCACGTACGCCGGATCGCGCACCAGCGGATCGATCTCGCGGTTGAGCCTGCGGATGATGTCGTTCGGCGTGCCGGTGGGCGCGACGAGGACGCCGGTGCCGCCGATGAAGAAGTTCGGGATCGTCTCGGCGATCGCCGGAATGTCGGGCAGCGTGGCAATGCGCTGCGGCGAGCTGATGCCGATGATGCGCAGCTTCCCGGCCTTCACCATCGCGTCGACCGCGGTATAGGAGGCGAGCACCATGTCGAGCCGGTGCGCGACGCCGTCCTGCAGCAGCTGCGCCGGCCCCTTGTACGGAATGCCGAGCATGTCGATGCCCGCCTCGTGCGTGAGCCACGGGCCCCACAGCGCCGGACCGCCGACGGCGAAGAAGCCGTACGTCAGCTTGCCCGGACTCGCCTTTGCGAGTGCGATGAGCTCGGGCACGGTGCGCGCTTTCACTTCCGGATTCACCGCGATCGTGAACGTGCCGGTCTCGTAGATCATCGCCACCGGGGTGAAGTCGCGCTCCGCGCTGTAGCCCGCATTCCTGAACAGCAGCGAATCGGTGACGAGGCCGACGCCGCCGTAGAAGTAGCTGTAGCCGTCGGGCGCCGAGTGCGCGACGTTCTGCGATGCGATCAGCCCCTGGCCGCCGGTGATGTTCTCGATGAGGAACTGCTGGCCGAGCTTCTTCGAGAGCTGATCGGTGAGCACGCGCCCGATCACGTCGGGCGACGTGCCCGGCCCGACGGAAAGAACGAAGCGCACGGGCCTGGCCGGCCATGTCTGCGCGCTCGCCACGGCCATCCCAAAAACGAGAAGAACAATGGCTGAAAAGCCGCGTCCGACGCGGCTCTTCGATAACCAATGTTTCACTTTCAATCTTCCGCCGTGAAGCCCGACGCCTGCACCACCGGCCCCCACTTGTCGATGTCGCGCCGGATGATGGCGGCGAACTCCTGCGGGCTCGTCGCGTAGGGCGCGACCGCGAACTTCGCGAGCGCCTGCACGAGGTCGTCGGACGCGAGCGCTGCATTCACCGCGCCGTTGATGCGCGACACCGTCGCGGGCGGCGTCTTGCCGGGCGCGAAGAAGCCGAGCCACGATTCGACCACGACATCCTTGAAGCCCTGCTCGACGAACGTCGGGATCTCGGGCACGAAGCGGTTGCGCCGCGTGCCGCTCGTCGCGAGCGGACGGATCTTGCCCGCGCGAATCGAAGGCAGCACTTCGCTCGCCGGGTTGACGCTCGCGGCGATCTGGCCGCCGAGCAGGTCCTGCAGCGCGGGGGCGCCGCCCTTGTAGTGCACCGGCGTCAGGTCGATGCCGGCGGAGCGCGCCAGCATGACGCCGACAAAGTGCGGCGTTGCGCCGGCGCCGGTCGTGGCGAACGACGCCTGCTTCGGATTCGCCTTGCACCAGCGCACGAAGTCGCCGACGGTCTTCACCGACTCGGGCACCATCGAGCCGACGCTGAACACCAGGCCCGACTGGCCGACCGTCGCGACGGGAACGAAATCGCGGATGGGGTCGTAATCGAGCTTCTTGTAGCTGTGCGGATAGACGACGAACGGGAAGTCCGGCGTGAACAGCATCACCGAGCCGTCCGGATCGGCGTTCTTCACGTAATCGACCGCGATGCGCGCCGCGGCGCCGGGCCGGTTCTCGACGATGATGTTCGGCGCGTAGGTGCCGCGCAGCTTGTCGCCGAGCAGGCGCGCGAGCACGTCGGTGCCGCCGCCGGCCGCGAAGCCGACGATGATGCGCGCGGGCTTGGTGATGGCCTGGCCGAAGGCGCGCGAAGCGGCGAGCGCGGCAAGCGCGCTCGATGCGCCGGCAATGAAGCGTCTGCGTGTCGTCATGGGATGCTCCTCAGTCGAACGGATAAACGCCGGGCTTCGGCTCGTAGGCCTTCTCGATGCCTTCCATGCCCGAGCGCAGCATGGCCTCCCACGATCCCATCGTCGTCGCGCCAATGTGCGGCGAGGCGAAGAAGTTCGGCAGCTCGATGAGCGGATTGCCGTTCGCGGGCTCGACATCGAACACGTCGAACGCCGCGCCGCCGATGCGGCCATCCTTCAGCCGCTCGGCGAGCGCCGCTTCATCGACCATGCCACCCCGCGCGCAGTTGATCAGCACCATGCCGGGCTTGAGCTTGTCCAGCACCTGCTTCGAATACATCCCGAGCGTCGAGCGGTTCTTCGAAAGATGGATGGTGAGCACCTCGGAGCGCGCCCACAGCTCCTCCGCATCGACCTTCTCGACGTTGGGGAACTGCCGGTAGAAATCGGAGTAGTCGACGCGGTCGCAGGCTAGGATCTTCACGCCGTACGGCTGCAGCAGCTTCACCACTTCCTTGCCGATGTGGCCGACGCCGTGGATGCCGACGGTCTTGCCGCGCAGGTCTGAGCCGAAGCCGATCGGGCCCTTCCACTGGCCGCGCCGCAGGATGGAAGCGAATTCATGCACCCGCCGCAGCGTCAGCACCATGTAGCAGACCGCGAGCTCGGATACCGAGATCTTGTTGATGCCGGCCGTCCACCACATCTTGATGCCGTGCTTCTTCAGGATGGCCGGGTCGATGTGGTCGACCCCCGCCGAGCAGAGCGACACCACCTTGAGCTCCGGCAGCGCGCTGCACACCTCGTCGGTGAATCGGTTGAGGCCGATCACGGCCGTATCGCACCCCTTGATGTGATCGATCAGCGCCTGTCCCTGCATCATCGGGCCCGGGGGCGTGAACTTCGTGCCCGGGTAGCGGGCTGCGAACTCTTCCTTCAGCTTCGGGAAGAAGTCGTAATAGCCGAGCGTCACGGCGACCTTGGGCATGGGGGTTCCCGGATTGACGAAAGGAGCGCGCAGTATACTCACCGGACTCCCCATCCACCTTCGTGAACGGCGGCTCCCATGGACACGAACGAAAGCAGGGCGAAATTCGATGTCGGCGGCGTGCTGCTCGACCGGCCTTTCAAGGTGCGGCGGCTCGGGCACTTCGGGCTGAATGCGACCAACCTCGACGAGGCGCTCGACTTCTACTGCGAGTCGATCGGCTTTCGGATCTCCGATCCGCTGGTTTCGGGCAAGCGCGGCGACGACGGCGGCACGACGCTCGGCTACTTCATGCGCCACGGCACCGACCATCACTCGTTCGTGCTGATGAATCCCGATGCCGCGAAGGCGGTCGGCCGGCCGGACGTGAATCCGCCCGAAGTGACGGTGAACCAGATGACCTGGCAGGTGGCGTCGCTCTCCGAGGTCGGCAATGCCATCGACTGGCTCAAGGCGCGCGGCGTGCGGCTGCACCGCGCCGGCCGCGACATGCCGGGCTCGAACTGGCACTGCTACTTCTTCGATCCCGAGGGCCATCGCAACGAGCTCTACTACGGCATGGAGCAGATCGGCTGGAACGGCGCATCGAAGCCGCTGCCGATGCACGCGCGCGGCTTCCGCGATCGTCCGCCGCTGCCGCAGATTCCGGAATTCCAGGAAGTGAACGATGCGCTCGCGGGCGGCGTCGACTTCAGCACCGGCTTTCGCCATCCCGAGAAAATGCCGCCCAAGTACGACGTCGACGGCGTGCTGCTGCCTCGTCCGTTCAAGGTCGTGCGCCACGGCCCGATCCGCCTCTTCTGCAAGGACGTGCGCGCGATGGAAGCCTTCTACACCGACATCATGGGCTTCCAGAAAAGCGAAGAGATCCAGTGGAAGGGACAGCCGTGCGTGTTCCTGCGCTGCAGCACCGAGCACCATGCGATGGCGCTCTATCCCATCGCGCTGCGCGGCGAGCTGGGCTGGCCGCCGAAGACGACGGTTATGGGGTTCGGACTGCAGGTGGGAACGTTCCGTCAGCTTCGCGATGCGGTCCCCTTCCTCACGGAGCGCGGCTGCACATTCCTCGATGTGCCCGCCGAGCTCACGCCGGGGATCGACTATTCCGTGTGGCTCAGGGATCCGGCGGGTCATCCGCTCCAGGTTTACTACTACATGGAGCAGATCGGCTGGGACGGCCGTGCGAGGAAGGACCGCCCGCGCGCGTCGACGCGCTACGCCGAATGGCCGCAGACCGTGCCCGCGCATCCGGACAGCTACGCCGGGGAGCCCTACCTCGGACCCTGGGGTTAAACTGATTCACGATTCGAGAGGAGAGAGCCATGATCGACATGCATGCCCACTGGAAGCCCCGTGAGCTCGAGCCGGCGCTCCGCGCGCGCACGAGCGAGCCGCGCATCCTGAAAAACGACAAGGGTGTCGAGGTGCTGAAGACGCGCCAGGGCGAAGACACGCTCGACAAGGCGTTCGACGACGCCGGCTTTCACCTCGAAAAAATGAAGCGCCAGGGCGTGACGACGAGCGTGCTCTCGCTCCTCGGCCAGTTCTGCTGGATCGAGGCGCGCCCGCTCGAAGAATCGCGCGAGCTCTGCCGCCTCTACAACGATTCGATCTCGAAGCTTTGCGAGAAGCACGACGGCAGGTTCCTTGCGTACACCGCGCTGCCGCTCGTTGATGTGAACGCGGCCGCGCAGGAATTCGATCGCGCGCTCGGCCTGCCCGGCATCGTCGGCTGCCAGCTTCCCGCGAATGCCTTCGCGACGCGCAAGGCCGCCGAAGCCTGGAAGCCGATCCTCGAGGTGGCGAACCGCCACAAGGCGATCGTGTTCATCCACTACGGACCGCGCCCCGGCGATCCCTTCACCTCCGTCGCGCCCGACGCCGACAATGCGCGCCGTCGCCAGGGCACGCTCGAGATGCAGGCGAACCTTTCCTCGGTGATGGTCACGCTGTGCATGACCGACATCCTCGATGCCTATCCCGACGCGAAGCTCCACGTGCACAACCTCGGCGGCAACATCCCCTACGAAGTCGAGCGCATGGACCACCGGTGCCTGCTCGACACGCCGCACGAGGAGCTGCCCTCGGCGCGTTTTCGCCGCTCGAAGGTGTACGTCGACTGCAACTCTCTGGGGCCGCACGCCATTGAAGCGGGCGTGCGCCTCTACGGCGCGGACCGCATCGTGTGCGGCACCGACGGCACCGAGTTCGGCTGCGAGTGGACCAACAAGGCGGTCAAGGACGCGGACATCGGCGAAGAGGCGCGCCAGAAGATCCTCGAGCGCAACGCCGAGAAGATGCTCGCCGGCACCGGCAAGCTGAAGCGCACCGAAAAGCTCGCCGCCTAAGCGCTGTCCGTGGCGGAGCTGCGCAACGCGGCGCTCGAGCGCATGCGCTCGGGCGAGGCCGCCCTCGGCATGATCGTGCGCCTTGCGACCACGGGCGACATCGCGCTGATCGCGCGCGCGACTGGTCACGACTTCGTCTTCGTCGACTTGCAGCATTCCGGCGCGTCGGTCGACACGGCCGCCGCCATCTCGGTCGCCGCGCTCGGATGCGGCGTCACCTCCATCGTGCGCATGCGCCGCTGCGACGACGCCGATGCTGCGCGCATGCTCGACGCGGGTGCGCTCGGCATCTGCGTGCCCGATGTGGAATCCGCCGAACACGCGCGCCGAGCCGTCGAGCTCTGCAAGTTTCCGCCATACGGCAAGCGCTCGGTCGCGGGACCGTATCCCGCCTTCGGGTATCGAGCGGTTCCGCCGGCCGAGGCGATCAAGGCGTTGAACGAGCAGACACTGCTGGTGTGCATGATCGAATCGCGCGCCGGCGTCGAGAACGTCGAAGCGATCGCGCAGGTGCCCGGCGTGGACGTGCTTCATATCGGCTGTTCCGACCTGCTCGCCGACATGGGAAAGCCGGGCGCATATGGCGACCCGGATGTCGTCGCCGCCATCGAGCGCGTGATGAAGGCCTGCGGGAAACACGGAAAATTCGCGGGTCTCGGCGGAGACCGCGACCTCGCGCGCCAGGCGCGGTTCGTGCGCGAAGGCGGCCGCTTCCTCACCACCCAGTCGGACGTCGCCATGCTGTCGGCGGACGCGACGCGACGCACGCAGGCCATCCGCGAAGCGATCGGCCAGCGCGGATAATCATTTCGAAGAGGAGGACCACATGAAAAAACGGATCATCGGCGCCCTCGCCATCCTGATGCTCTCGGGCGCCGCGCTCGCGCAGGAATTCCCGACCAAGCCCGTGCGCATCATCGTGCCCTTCCCGCCCGGCGGCCCGCTCGATGTCGCGGGACGCCTCATCGGCAAGGAGCTGTCGGACCGCTGGCAGCAGCCCGTCATCGTCGAGAATCGCGCCGGCGGAACGACCGGCATGGACGCGCTCGCGCGCTCGGCGCCCGACGGCTACACGCTGATGATCATCAGCTCGACGCCGCTCGTGACGCTGCCGCACATGCAGCAGGTTTCGTACGAGATCGGCAAGACGTTCGTCGGCATCACGCAGACCGCCGCGCTGACCTACGGCTTCATGGCCGGCGCGCAGACCGGCATCACGACCGTCCAGCAATTGATCGATGCGGCGAAGAAGTCGCCGGGCAAGCTCAACTACGGCGCCGGCATCGGCTCGGGGCAGCACCTGTACACCGAGCTCTTCAAGCTCGCGGCCGGCGGCATCGACATCACGCTCATTCCCTACAAGGGCGCGGCGCCGACCATCCAGGGCCTGCTTGGCGGCGAGATCCAGGTCGCGATGGACGTGGTATCGAGCGTCATTCCGCTCGTGAACGGCGGCAAGGCGAAGGCGCTCTTCGTCACCGGCTCAAAGCCGCTCGAGCAGCTGAAGGGCGTGCCGACTTTTGATTCGCTCTATCCGGGCCTGGGCATCTCGAGCTGGCACGGCATCTTCGCGCCGGCGGGCGTGCCGCGGCCGGTGCAGACGCAGCTCGCGAACGATATCCAGCGCGCGCTCGCAACCCCGACCGTCTCGAAGCGCTTCGCCGAGCTCGGCTTCGATCCCGCCACGGCGTCGGGCGACGCGTTCAACGAGATCGTGATGCGCGACTACCAGCGCTGGGGCGATGTGATCCGCAAGAACAACATCAAGGCCGAGTGAGCGCCGTGGGCGGCGCGTCGGGCACACGGTCCCGGCCGGCGAGCCACGCCGACACCAGCGCAGCGTAGCGGGCGTGCAACTCGCGCAGCTGCGCCTCGGCCTGCGGCGACAGCGAGGCACGCAGCCGCACCATCAACCCCGCGCCTTCGGGGTCGACGGCCCAGTCGTGCGACGGAAATGCGCATTGCGCCGCGAACGCTTCGCGCGCCACGACCGGATTGCTGCCGGCCATCAGCTCCGAGAAGCGGCCCAGCAGCGCGGCGAAGCCAGCGTCCTCGAAATCGATGATCAGGATCTCGCGGTCGCCGACGCGCGTGTAGCCGGCCTCGGGCCCAAGCGCGCGCACGAGCTCGGCGAACATCGCCGCCTCGCGCTCGACCGTGAGCTCTTTCGCGAACGTGATGCGGATACCCGGCCGGCCCGCGCCGGACGTCTCGAAGAACGGCACCGAATCCTGCCGGTAGACGTACATCCACGCGAGCGCGAAAGCCGATAAGCGCTCGGCGGAGGCCGCAACGTCGACGACGAGGTTCGGCGTGATGGCGCGCTCGTAGCCGCCGGACCGGAATGCCCAGTGCAGGCGCGGCAGGCCGACCGCCTCGGCGACCTCCTCGATGGGAAGCGCGCTCAGCAGGGTGAGGGTGAACTCCGACTTCCGCTCGAAGCCGAGCGCTTCGACGGCCTCGCCCGAAGCGAGCCGACGGCTCGGCGTGAGCTCGCCCAGCACGGTGATGGACGACTCCGCGCGCGCGGCAGGCGCCGGCGCGGAAACATTGAGGCCAACCGCGGCGTTGACCCATCCGCAACCGAGCAGAACGGCGCCCAGCGCGAGTCGCGCGGCGAGGTTGCGGATGCCCGGGAACTTGCTCATGGGGCGCAGTAGGCGCCCCGGACTGTGAAAACCGCGTCAGCAGGCCGTCAAAGCCGGCCTGCGCGGCAATTCAGTAACTTACGCGGCCGAACTCCTAGGCCGGCGCCGCCGCCATCCGCGCCGTCGGCCGCGTCTCCATGAAGAGCTGCGCAATGCCGGCCGAGAGGCCGATCGCCACGCCGATCTTCCACGCCACGTTGTAATTGCCCAGGGCGTCGAAGAGCAGGCCGCCGCCCCATGCGCCGACGAACGAGCCGAGCTGGTGGCTGAAGAACGCCATGCCCGAAAGCGTCGCCATGTAGCGCAGGCCGAAGATATGGCCGATGAGGCCGCTCACCAGAGGCGCGGTGCCCAGCCACAGCAAGCCCATCGCCGCCGCGAAGATCACGGTCGTCGTGGGCGTGGCGGGCGAGGTGAAGTAGGCGATGAAGAAAAGCGACCTTAGGATGTAGACGCCGCCCAGCAGGTACTGCCGCGGCAGCTTGCCGCCGAGCCATCCCAGCACATAGCAGCCGATCGCATTGAAGCCGCCGATGGTGGCGAGCGCCGTCGCCGACAGCTGCGGCGACTGGCCGCACAGCGCGAGGTACGCCGGCAGGTGGGTGGTGAGGAAAACGAGCTGCAGGCCGCACACGAAGAACGCGATCGCCATGATCACGTAGCCGCGGTGGCGCAGCGCCTCGCGAAGCGCGCCCATCAGCGACAGCCCGGTGTCGCGGTCCATGGCGCCCGGCAGCGGCCGCGGGCTCGACTTGTCCATGGCGCCGACGCACCACGCCGCGGGCACCATGATGGCGCACAGCGCGAGGAATCCCAGGGTCGCTGCCTTCCACCCGTAGTTGACGATCAGCGTCTGCGCCAGAGGCGCACAAATGAAGCTCCCGAGCGATCCCGCGGAAGACACGAGACCGAGCGTCATGCTGCGCTTGGCCGGCGTCACGACTTTCGCGCTGGCCGCGAGCGCGAGGCTGAGGGACACGCACGACATCGCGAGGCCGATCATCACGCCCATGCCGAGGAGCAGCATCACCGGGCCTTTCGCCATCACCGTGACGACGAGCCCGGCGGCGTACAGCACCGAGCCGAACACCGTGATGGCGCGGCAACCGAACTTGTCGGCGAAGGCGCCGGTAAAGGGCTGCGTCGCGCCCCAGACGATGTTCTGCACCGCGAGCGCGAAAGCGAAGTCCGTCACGGTGACGGCGATGTCGCGTGTGACCGGCGTGATGAAAAGGCCGAACGCCTGGCGCATGCCCATGCTCACCGTGAGCATGAGGCTCGCGCCGACCAGCACGTAGAGTGTCTGCGACCGGATGGCCGCCTGTTGCGATGGGTTCATCGTGTATCGAGTGCCGGGGAACGAACCGCAATTGTACGAACAAAGCCGCGCTGCGTAAGATGACATTGCCGGATCGAAAGGAGCAAGCCCCATGCACCTGCGACAGATCGCCTGCCTCGCCGCGGCGCTGCCGGCAGCCGCGCTCGCCCAGAGCTTCCCTTCGAAGCCGCTGCACATCTTCACCCAGTTCGCCGCGGGCGGCAGCGGCGACGTGAGCCTGCGTACCCTTGCCCCGCACATGAGCCAGGACCTCGGCGTGCCGGTGATCGTGGAGAACCGGCCGGGCGGTGGCGGCGTGCTGGCCGCCGATACCGTGGCGCATTCGGCGCCCGACGGGCACACGCTCGTGTCGGGGACCTCTTCGACGCAGCTGCTGCTGCCTTACCTGAGGAAGGACCTGCCCTTCGACCCGGTGCGCGATTTCACGCCCGTGACGCAGCTCTACTCGGCGACGACTGTCCTCGTGGCCAACGCCGCAGTGCCCGTCACCAGCCTGCGCGAGCTGATCGAGTATGCAAAGAAGAATCCCGGCAAGCTTTCATACGGAACCGCCGGCATCGGCAGCCCCGATCACCTCCACGGCGAATCGCTCAAGCAGCTCGCCGGCATCGAGATGACGCACGTGCCGTACAAGGCTTCATCGCTGGCGCTCAACGATGCGGTGTCGGGACAGCTGCCGCTGACGTTCACCATCCTTGCGGCCGCCGGCTCGCAGATCAAGCAAGGCAAGGTGCGCGCGCTCGCCGTCGTGGAGGAGCAGCGCTCGCCGGTGCTGCCCGACCTTCCAACGGTCGGCGAGGTCGTGCCGGGCTTCAGGAATTTTCCGAGCTGGAACGGGATCTTCGGCCCCGGCGGCATGCCCCGGGCGATCGCGGACCGGCTCCAGCGCACCATCGCGAAAGCGCTGCGCCAGCCCGACGCGATCGCGCGCTGGGCGGCGAACGGCTACGAAACGCTCGGAACCACGCCCGACGAATTCGCCGCGCAGATCCGCGTGCAGTACGAGATCGCCGGAAAGCTGGTGCGTGCCGCCGGATTAAAGCCGGAGTAGCGCAGCGCGGCTCAGCTCGTCGCGAACGGACTTTCCATGGAAAGTGGTTTGCAGAACCGGCGGCCTACTCGGCCTTGATTCCCGCGGCGCGGATCACCGCACCATAGCGCTCGCGGTCGCGCCGCAGCTGCGCGGCGAATTCCTCCGGCGTCGCCCTCACCGGCTCGGCGCTGACCGCGGCGATCACCTTCTGCGCCTCGGGCGACTGCAGCGCGCGGTCCATCTCCGCGTGCAGCCGGCCGATGATTTCGCGCGACGTGCGCGCCGGCGCATAAAGGCCGTGCATGCTGCTCGCGTCCACGTCGACGCCCGCCTCGGCCATCGTCGGCGCATCCGGCGCGAGCGGCGTGCGCTTCGCGCTCGCGACGGCGAGCAGGCGCAGCTTCCCTGCGCGCGCCTGGCGCACGGCGCTGCCGGGATCGAACGCGAAGTCGATGGTCTCGCCAAAGAGGGCCGCCATCGTCTCGGCCGATCCCTTGAACGGAATGTGCGTTGCCTTGATGCCGGCCACGCTCATCATCATCTCGGCCGCGATGTGCGGACCGGTGCCGACACCGGGCGAGCCGAAGTTGAGCTTGCCAGGGTTCGCGCGCGCATAGGCGACGAGCTCGCCCACGCTCTTCACCGGCAGCGACGGCCGCACCACGAGGAACATGAGCGTGCGCGCGAGCGGCGTGATCGGCGCAAGGTCCTTGTCGACGTCGACCGGAAGCTTGTACAGGTGCGGTCCGACCGTCATGGTGCTGCCGATCGCCGACAGCAATGTGTAGCCATCCGGCGCCGCCCTCGCGACCGTCTCCACGCCGATGTTGCCGCCCGCACCCGCGCGGTTCTCAACCACGAGCGGCTGGCCGAGCGCATCGCCGACTTTCGCTGCCGCGACGCGCGTGATCTGGTCGATGCCGCCACCGGGTGCGACATTGACGATGATGCGCACCGGCTTGGTCGGCCATTCCTGCGCAAGGGCGAGCGACGCGCAGGCGGACAGGACGAGCGCACCGGTGACGCATTGGATGAGAGATCCGCGCATTTCGTTCCTCGTTGACAGGGGGGCGCATCGCGACCAAGAATGAGCGCCCGCGATACCCGCCATCGAAGTGTAGCAATGAATTTTCTGCGCCTGACATCTGCTGTCTTCATTGCCATGGCGGCCGCATCGGCGTGGGCGCATGTCACCGTCGCTCCGACGGAAGCGCAGCCGGGTGCTTTTCAGCGCTACACCTTCACGGTACCCGGCGAAAAGCCGGTCGCGACGATCCGGCTCGAGGTGCAGTTTCCCGAAGGCATCAAGGTCCGCGAGATCGAAGCCGTGCCCGGATGGCGCAGCACCGTGCGCAGGAACGCCGGCGGCGACCTGACCAGCGTGCTCTGGGAAGGCGGCGCCATTCCAGGAGGCCAGTTCGCCCGCTTCGGCGTCATTGCGCGCAATCCCGATGCGCCGGCCGAGCTCGCGTGGAAGGCGATTCAGACGTACGAGGACGGCAGCGAAGCGCAGTGGGTGGGGCCGCGTGGCGCGCAGTTCCCGGCGCCCGTGACCTCGATCCGCTCTGCGAGCGGCGATGCGGTCGCGCGCGCGGTTCCCTGGGCCGCGCTCGTGCTCGCGCTCGTCGCGCTCATCGTCGCGTGCCTCGCCTGGCGCCGGGCGATACGGTCCTGATCCGCGCCGCGCTCTTCGTCGCGGCGCTCATTGCCGCGTCGGCGTGCCATGCGCACGCGGTGCTCGAGAAGACCGAGCCCGCCTCGGGCGCGGTGATGCGGGTCGATCAGCGGCCCGCGCGGATAGCGCTCCGTTTCAGCGAGCCCGTCGAGGTGGCCCCCGGCTCCATTGCGGTGATCGATGCGGCGCACCGGCGCGTCGATCGCGCCGACGCGCACGTGGCGACCGACGATCCTGGCCGGATCGAAGCGACCCTGGGCGAATTGCGCGAAGGCACGTACATCGTGCGCTGGCGTGCGACTTCGGCGGACGGCCACGTCGTTCGCGGCAGCTACTGGTTTGCAGTCGGCTTCGCAGCGGCGCCACCTGCTGATGCGCTGCTCGGCGCCGGCGTTCCAAATCTCTCGTCGCTCGAAATCGGCGGGCGGTGGCTCGCCTACATCGCGCTCGTGCTCCTCGCCGGCGCGCCGCTGTTCCGCCTCGCCGTGCTGCGGCCCATGGAATCGCGAACGGCGCAGGCGCTGCGTCCTTCAGAGGCCGCGGAGAGCAAGCTGTGGCTGGGCGCAACCGTCGGTTTCTTCGCTGCCCTGCTGATGCTCCTCGGTGCACAGGCGCAATCGGTTGCCGGCATGCCTCTGCCTGACGCGCTCACGGACGCGGTGCTTTCCGAAGTGCTCTTCGGCAGCAAGTACGGAGCGCTGTGGTGGCTGCGCCTCGTGCTCGGTGTCGCGCTCGGGCTGCTGCTGTGGCTGGATCGGGACCGACGCCATGCGTGGCCCTCCGCGTTGCTCGGAGAGGCACTCATCATCGCGACCTCCGCCGGCAGCCATGCGGCCGGCGCACCGTTCTCACCGCTGCTGGCGATCACGATGGACGCGCTTCATCTCGCCGCAGCCGCGCTGTGGCTCGGCGGGCTGGTCGAGCTCGCGCTCATGCTGCCCGCGTTGATGGCGGCTCGCGGGCGCGCGGGCGTCGTCGGCTTCCTCGTGCGGCGCGTCTCTTCGGTGTTCCTGCCGACCGTGATCGTGCTCATTGCGACGGGCATCTACGGCGCGTGGCAGCAGGTCGGCTCGTTCGATGCGCTGGTGTCGAGCGCGTACGGGCAGAGCCTCGCGTTCAAGATCTTCATCCTGATCTCGCTGCTCGCCATCGCCGCGGACAACTTTTTCTACTTCAGGCCGCGGCTCGAACAGGGCGCCGATGCCGAGCGTGCGCCGCGCCGTTTCCTCGCCAACGTGCGCGCCGAAGCCCTGCTCGGCGGGCTCGTGCTCGCGGGCGCAGCGCTCCTCACGAGCCTTCCTCCGGTTGCACAGCAGGCTGCGCCGGCCGCTTTCGAGCTGGCGCGCCAGCTCGGCGAGCTGCGCATCTCGCTTCGAATCGATCCGGTGTGGGTCGGCGTGAGCCGGTTCCAGGTGAAGGTCGAAACGCCCGCCGGCCCTGCGGCCGATGTGCGCAATGTCGCACTGACCATCGGCACGAGCGGCATCGACGCCGGGACGATTCACGCGGCGCTTTCGGAGCGCGCGCGCGGCGTGTTCGAGGGCGAAGGCTTCTACCTCGGGATGCCAGGCGTGACGCAGATCGGCGTCGCGGTGAATCGGGGCGGCGATGCGGCACGCGCGACCTTCGCGGTCGAGGTGCCCGACCTCAACCCCGGCCGCGTCGGCGGCCTCGCGGCGCTGCTCGGGTTAGGCGAGCACTCGGCGGCGCCCGCCGAGCGCGGCGCGCCGGCGCGGACGCTGTATGAAAAGAATTGCGCGGCCTGCCACGGCGCCGACGGCAAGGCGGGCGACCCGGCCCAGCGCGCGATGTCTCCGCGCCCTTCGGACCTCACGGCGTTTGCGCGCTGGCATCCCGATGAGCAGCTCGACTGGCTCATCGCACACGGCGTGCCGGGCACGTCGATGCCCGGATTCGCGAAGGCGCTCGGCGCGGGCGACCGCCGCAACCTCGTCGCCTACCTGCACGAGCTCGATCGGCCTGCGGTGCGCTAGCCCCGCGAGTGGATGGCGTGCCAGACGCGGTCGGGCGTCGCCGGCATGTCGAGGCGCGTGATGCCAAGCGGCTTCAATGCATCGAGGATGGCATTCATCATCACGGCGAGCGATCCCGTGGTTCCCGCTTCGCCTCCGCCCTTCACGCCGAGCGGGTTGCCCTTGGTGATGACTTCGTTGTTCTCGACGATGAACTCCGGAAAACCGTCGGCGCGCGGCATGCCGTAGTCCATGAACGAGCCGGTGAGGATCTGCCCCTCGTCATCCTGGATCACATGCTCGAGCAGCACCTGGCCGACCCCCTGCACGATGCCGCCGTGCGTCTGGCCGTCGACGATGATCGGATTCACCACGCGCCCGACGTCGTCGACGCACACGTAGCGCTTGATCTCCGTGATGCCGGTGTCCGGATCGATCTCGACTTCCGCCGCGGCGCAGCCGTTCGGATACGCCGGGATGCGCCCGACGAACTTCGAGTCGCCGGAGAGCGGCCCTTCGAGCTCCTTCGGTACCTTGCCGTTTGCCGCTGCCCTTGCTGCGTCGAACAGCGTCACTGACCGGTCGGTGCCGGACACGGTGAAGCGTCCGCCGGCGTTTGGAACAAACTGGATGTCGGACTCGGCCGCCTCGAGCAGATGCGCCGCGATCTTGCGGCCCTTGTCGATGATCTGCTCCGAGGCCTTGACCATCACGAAGCCGCCCAGGCGGATCGATCGGTCGGAGTGCGTGCCGCCGCCCTCCGGGACGATGTCCGAGTCGCCGGTGATGATGTTGACGTTGTCGGCCGGCACGCCGAGCCACGACTCGATCACCTGCGCGAAGCTCGTCTCGTGGCCCTGGCCGCCCGACTGCGTGCCGATGATCACGTCGATCTTGTCCGAATCGGTGCGCACCAGGACCTTCGAGCGCTCCATCGGCGCGCCGACCGGCGTCTCGATGTAGTTCGCAAGGCCGATGCCGCGCAGCATGCCGCGGCGCTTCGATTCATCTCGCCGCGCCGGGAAGCCCTTCCAGTCGATGAGCTCCAGCGTGCGGTCCATGTTCTTCTCGAACTCGCCGCAGTCGTAGGTCAGCCCGCCCGCCTGCTTGAAGGGGAACTCGCTGATGAGGTTGCGCCGGCGAAGCTCGATGCGATCGATGCCGAGCTTGTCCGCCGCGAGGTCGACCAGCCGCTCCATGGCGAGCATCGCCTGTGGACGTCCGGCGCCGCGGTAGTTCACCGAGGGCAGCGTGTTGGTGAGGATGCCGATCGCCTTGAGGCAAAGCGCCGGCGTCTTGTACACCGTCGTCGCGATGCGCGAAGTATTCACGGGCGGCACGTACGAGACGCAGTTCCCGCCGTGGTTCGAGTAGAGCGTCTCCTTGAGCGCGAGGAAGCGCCCGTCCTTGTCGAGCGCGAGCGAGGCGGTGATCACCATGTCGCGCGCCTGGTAGTCCGAAAGGAACGCCTCGGAGCGGTCGCTGTTCCAGCGCACCGGGCGCCCGAGCTTCCTCGCCGCCCACATCGCGAGCACGTACTCGGGATAGAGATGCGAGCGCGGACCGAAGCCGCCGCCCGTATCGCGCGTCACCACGCGGATCTTCGACGGGTCGCAGCCGAACACCAGCGCAGCATTCATCTTGAGCCGGTGCACGCCCTGCGAGCCGGCGTACAGAGTGAAGCGGTCGTCCTTGTACTCGGCCACGCACGCGCGCGGCTCCATCTGCGCGTTCGCGACGCGGTTGAACGGAAATTCCTCCTCGACGACGAACGCGGCGCGCTTGAAGGCTTCCTCGGCCGCTGCGCAGTCGCCGTTCGTTCCTTCGAACGCAATGTTGTCCGGCAGCTCGTCCCAGACTTTCGGCGCGCCCGGCTTGATCGCGTCCTGCCCGCGGATCACCGCCGGGAGCACCTCGTAATCGACCTCGACCAGCTCGGACGCATCGCGCGCGTGCTGCACGGTATCGGCCACGATGAACGCCACGATCTCGCCGATGTGATGGACCTTGTCCTTGACGACGGGAATGTTCGGCGCGGAAAACGCAGGGCTGCCGTCGGCGCGCCCGAAGCAGGGCACGGTGTGGTCCTCCGGCTTCACCGTCATTGCGGCGTGAGGAATGCCCTTGAGGCCGTCGGCAGCATAGTCGGCGCCCGTCAGGACAGCGGCGACGCCGGGCGCCTGCTTCGCGGCCGAGACATCGATGCTGCGGACTCTCGCGTGGCCATAGGGACAACGAAGCGCGTAGGCGCGCAGCTCGCCCTGCAACCTTACGTCGTCGGCATAGCTGCCTTTGCCGGTCAGCAGCCGCTGGTCTTCGCGGCGCGGAAGATGCGCGCCAATGCCTGTGCTCAAAACCTTCTCCAGTTCAATGCTCGGATGCCGTAATTATCGGTCACTCCGGCTTGATGCCCACCTGCTTCACCAGCTTGCCGACGTTCGCCAGGTCGCGCTTCGCCAGCCGCGTGAGCTCCTCGCCCGGCGCCGGCGTCGACACGAGGCCGAGGCCGATCAGCTTCTCCTTCACGTCCGGCGTAGCCATGATCTTCATGATCTCGGTCTGCAGCTTCTGCACGATCGGGTTCGGAAGCCCCGCGGGGCCGAAGTAGCCGACCCACACGGGCGGCGGCTCGTAGCCGGGGAGCTGCTCGCTGATCGTCGGCACGTTCGGGAGGCCCGAGAAGCGCTCCTCGTTGTTGATGCCAAGCACCTTGATCTTGCCGCTCGAGAGGAACGGCGCGGTCGTGGCGAGGATGCTGAAGCCCACTTGCACCTGTCCGGTCATCGTGTCCGTCACGACGGGCGGTCCGCCCTTGTACGGGACGTGCACCCACTGGATGCCGGTGAGCAGCGCGATCTCCTCGCCCGACAGATGGTGCGTCGTGCCGACGCCCGAAGTCGCGAACGACAGCTTGTTCGGATTCTTCTTCGCGTAGTCGATGAGCTCCTTCATGTTGTTGTACGGCTCTTTCGCATTCGCGATCACCAGCAGCACGGTCTCCGAGGTCTTCGCGATCGGGGTGAAGTCCTTGATGGGGTCGTAGCCGGTGTTCTTCGACAGGAACTGGTTCATGATCTGCGTGCTCGAAGTCGAGAGCAGCAGCGTGTACCCGTCCGGCGCCGCCCGCGCCACGTACTGCGCGCCGATGGCGCCGCCCGCGCCGCTCATGGTCTCGACCACCACCGGCTGGCCGAGCGTCTCCTGGAGCTTCTGGCCGATGATGCGCGCGATGATGTCGGCGCCGCCCGCGAACGTGAGGATGGTGCGAATCGGCTTCGAGGGATAAGCCTGCGCGAGCGCACCGGCCGACGAGAAGGCGAGGAGCGAGGCGAGAACGATTCGGAGGATCACGGCGTCGTCCGTTGTGGGGTACAAGGAACCCCGGAGCTTAGCAAACCGTTCGCGGCCGGCTTGAGCCGCATCAATCCAGGAGTCCTCGCGTGTCCCTCGATCCGTTTTCCAGCGCGGTGGAGATCGCCGCGGCAATCCGTGCGCGGCGCGTGTCGTGCGCCGAGATGGTCGACCTTTATCTGCAGCGCATCGCGAAGCACAACCCCGCGCTGAACGCCGTGTGCACGCTGGATGAGGCCGGAGCGCGCTCGCGCGCGAAAGACGCGGATGCGGCACTGGCCCGCGGCGAGCTGCGCGGACCGCTCCACGGCGTGCCGATGACCATCAAGGATGCGCTGGAGACGGCGGGCCTCAGGACCACCGGCGGCCATCCGCCGCTCAAGGATTACGTGCCGAAGCGTGACGCGACCGCCGTGGCGCGCCTCAAGGCCGCCGGCGCGATCCTGCTCGGCAAGACCAACGTGCCGCCCCTCTCCGCCGATTACCGCGCCGACAACCCGATCTTCGGGCGCACCAACAATCCCTGGGATCTTTCGCGCACGCCGGGCGGCTCGACGGGCGGCGGCTCGGCTTCCGTGTCCGCGGGACTGTCGGCGTTCGACGTCGGCAGCGACCTCGCCGGCTCGGTGCGCACCCCGGCGCATTACTGCGGGCTCTTCGGCATGAAGCCGACCGAGCGGCGCGTGCCGAACACCGGCCACATTCCGGAGCCGCCCGGCCTGCCGCGCGGCGTGCGGCACATGAACGTGCTCGGACCGCTCGCGCGCTCGGTCGAGGACCTCGAAGTCATCATGAAAGTGATTTCGGGTCCCGACGATTCCGAATGGGACATGGCGCCCGTGTCGTGGCAGGAGCCGGCCGACCGGCCGCTCTCGTCCTATCGCTTCGCGTGGAGCACCGACTTCGGCGGCCTGCCGGTCACGCGCGACACGAGCAATGCCATTTCCTCGCTCGCGGACAAGCTCTCGAATGCCGGGTGCAAGGTCGAGCAGCGCATGCCTCAGGGCTTCGACATGGCGCTCGCGTGGGAAACGTGGGGCGAGATCGTGATCGCCGAGCGCGCCTCGACCGCGCCGGATCGCGTCGAGGAGCGCGTCGCAGCGTTGAACGCCTCGCTCGGCGGCGACGTCCCCGTCGGCCGGGGCTCGGCGAAGGGCGCCCGCGCGACGCTCGGCGATTACATGGCGGCGCTGACGCGCCGCGACCAGCTGATCACGGAGCTCGAGAAATTCTTCGGCGAATGGGACGCGCTGCTCTGCCCGGTGACGGTGAGCCCCGCCATCGGCCACGTGCCCTTCGGGACGCCGATCGACGTCGACGAGAAAAAGGTGCCCTACTTCCTCGCAGGCACTTCGTACACGTGCGTGTTCAACCTGACGGGCAATCCGGTCATCGTGCTTCCGCTCGTGCGGTCGAAGGAAGGCCTGCCGATCGGGGTGCAGGTCGTCGGTCGGCGATGGAGCGAGCCGGTGCTGCTCGCGCTGGCGAAAAAGATGTCACTCCTGACCGGACCTTTCAAGGCCCCGCCCGGCTTCTGAGCTTCACTCCTGCTCGATGTGGGCCTGCTTCACGATCTCGGTGACGATGCCGAGCTGGCGCTTGAGCATCGCACCGAGCGCGTCGGCCGGCGCGAGGTCGACCACGAAGCCCGCCGCGTCCCATTTCGCACGGATGTCGGGAAGCTGGAACACCTTGAAGATCTCGCCCTGCATGCGCGCGACCAGCGGCTGCGGAATGCCGGCCGGCCCGAAAAACGCGAGCCACCCCGGCAGGCTCTCATAACCCTTCACGCGCTCCTGCACCGTCGGCACGTCGGGCAGCGACGCGAAGCGCCTGGGGCCGATGATGCCAATGATGCGCGCCTTGCCGGCCTGCATGTACGGAAGCGCGGTCGCGGTCACGGTGAAGGCGATGGGCACGCGGTTCGCGAGCAGGTCGATCATCTGCTGCTGCCCGGTCTTGTACGGCACGTGGACCATGTCGATGCCGGCGCGGTATTCGAGCTGCGCGGCGTTGATGTGATGGCCGGTGCCGATGCCGCTCGTCGAGTATGAAAGCTTGCCGGGATTCGCCTTCGCGTAGTCGATGAGCTGCTGCAGCGACTGCGCCGGGAACTCGCGGCTCACCGCGATGCACAGGATGGTGTCGGCGACCTTGGCGACGGGCGTGAAGTCGGCGATCGGGTCGTAGGGGACATTTTTCACCACGACCTTGCGGTGCACGTGGGTGTTGGCCGACGTGAGCAGCAGCGTGTGGCCGTCGGGCGCCGAGCGCGCCACCATCTCGGCGCCGATCTGTCCGCCCGCGCCTCCCTGCAGCTCGACCACGAAGGGCTGGCCGAGCGCCTCGGTCAGCTTCTCGCCGGCCGCGCGCATCAGCGGCTCGGCGCCGCCGCCCAGCGAAAGGATCACCCGCACCGGCTTCGAAGGCCATTCCTGCGCCTGCGCTGCGAAAGAGGCGAAAACCGAAAAGGCGCACACGATGCGCCGCACCGGGAACTTCATTGCGTGTCTCCTGCGTGGCTCTGATCAGTTGAAGCGCGGGAAAAGCTTGAGCGCATTGGCGCGCGTCACCGCGGCGAGCTCCTTCGCGCCGAAGCCGTCGTAGGCGGCGAGCTTGCGGCCGGTATCGCGCGCATTGAAGTGCGGAAAGTCGGTGCCGAACAACACGTGGTTGAGCGGCGCCAGGCGCAGCAGCGCGTCGAGCGCGCCCGGGTGCACGGCCTGCGCGACCTCGTAGTAGAACTTCTTCAGCTCGGGCAGCACGCCCTTCGGAAAGCGCTTCGCGTGCTGGTCGCGCTTCGCAAGATCGGTGAAGCGCTCGAGCAGGAAAGGCATCGTGCCGCCGCCGTGCGAGAAGATGAAGCGGACATCCGGATAGCGGGTGGCCACGCCGCCGAAGACGACGCTCGCGATCGCGCGGCTCGTGTCCGTGCAGTATTCGATGGTCGAGCCGGGCACGCCGCGGATGAGGTTGTGCGCGAAGGGCGGCTCGTGGGGATGCGAGTAGACGATCGCTTTGCGGCGATTGAGCTCCTCATAGATGGGTGCGAACGCCGGATCCCCCAGCCACTGCAGGTTGTAGCTGGTGCGGATGTCGACGCCGTCGAAGCCGAGCTCGTCGAGGCCATACTCGATTTCCTTCAGGCAGGCGTCGACGTCGGGCATCGGCAACGTGGTGAAGTGGCCGAAGCGCCCGGGATGGTCCTGCTGCATCTTGGCCGCATAGTCGTTCACCTCCCGCGCGATGCGCGCGCGCTCGGGATGGAGCGCGATGAAGGTGCCGTCGGTGATGGTCGTGATGGCGGTGGCGGTGGCGCCCTCATCCATGCTGTCGAGCGCAACGCCGGGATTCCATCCGACGTAGAGGCGGTCGCGGTGCGCGTTTGCCGGCTCGAGGTCCGACTCCAGCTTCATCTGGAGGTAGCCGGGCGGCGCGATGTGGTGGTGCACGTCGATGTTGCGCGCCGTGCCGCTCGTCTGGCGTTTGCCCTTCGACGTGGAGGACGAGGGCATCTGCAGCGCACTGCGCCGCAGCTTCGCGGCGAAGAACGCTTCGGGCGCGCGCGGCCCGCAGCCGCACTGCGTCATGAAAGTCATTCCTCCACTCCTGCCCGAATCCGGAACACCGGATTATCGGGCAAGGAGCGGGGAACGAGCGAGCTTACGCGCGAGGACCGAAGCGCGGGCCCATGCGTTGCTGCATCCGGCCGCCGGCCTGCATCGGACCGACGCGCTGGTTGAGCACGGTGTCCGCAGTCTGGCGCTGCTCAGCCGAGAGAGATTCATAGAGCGGCTTCTCGACCGCGATCAGATCGCCGATCCGCTTCGAGCCTTCCGCCATGAACTGCTGCTGGCGCTCGAGGCGCTCGATCGCGTTCGGCCTCGGACCGCGCGGGCCGCGGGCACCGGGTGCTCCGGCGGCGGGGGCCGATGTGCGGCGCGCTTCGAAGCGCTGTTCGACGTCCTGCGCGGACTTGCGCACGAAGTTCGCGTACGCGTTCCACTGCGGCTCCTGTGCCGGCGTGATCTTGAGCGCCGTCTTCACGTAGGCGAGCCGGGCTTCGACGCGCTCGGTCGGGCGCGTGAAGGCGGGACGATGCTCGGGTCCGCGGGGTCCCGATGCGGAAGGCGGATTGGCGCCGGCGGCGGGTGCCTGCGCGGAAACCACGCCGGCGCCGGCAAGAAGCGCCGAGGCGAGCGTCGCTGCTAAGAGCTTATTCATGACATCTCCGTGGTTGTGAAAGTACACGGAGGATTCTAGGCGTCCGGCTCAGCCGCAACGACAAGTGTGTATCGCTTTGTTGCCCGGACGAGCCGCGCAACAAATTGAATCAAGTTGTCAGAGTCCCAACAGCTTGCGCAGCTCGTCGGTGTTCATGGCGCCCTCGTACATCGCGGGTTTGCCCGACGGATCCTTGAAGACGAGCGTCGGCACCGAGCCTGCGCCGATGGCCGACATGAGCGCCGTGTTCGAGCGCACTTTGTCCAGCGCCTCCTTCGGCGTCGAGGACGACGGCTCGAGGCCCTTTCCGCCGGAGTCCCGCATCTGCTCGTGCTTGTCCATGAGGCCGCCCGGATCGCTCGCGGCCAGGATCGCCGCGCCCTGCTGCGCGCTAATGTCGGCCAGCAGCCGCACCGGCATCCAGACCATCTTGATCTGCCCGAGCACGGGCTTCGACTCGCGCCACAGGGTCGCGCAGTGCGGGCACTGCGCGTCGAAAAAGACGTACACGGTGCGCGCCGCCATCATGCTGCCGACGGTGAAGCCGCTGCCTTCGGCCGCCACCCGGTCGTACACGTTCTGGGATGACGCCTTGGCGGCGTCGGCGGACGCCGGTGCTTTCGCCGGCGGGGTGGAATCGCCGCAGGCGGCAAGCGCCAGCGTGGCGGCGAGAATCAAAGGAACGTAGGGGTTCATATCGTGATCGTATACGTAATGGCCCGCGGCGTTTCGGCACGCTCGTTGCTAGGTTTCCCGGCCAGCTTCCATCACGAATCCAACGAGGAGAAGCCATTCATGAACGTCCCTCCGGAAATCGTCTTCCACGACATGGACCGCAGCCAGTGGGTCGAGGACTACATCCTCGAGCGGCTCGGGCACATGGAAAAGCTCGCCGACAACATCACTTCAGCGCGTGTCATCCTTACACGCGACCAGGGATCGCACCACAAGGGCAACCTGTACCGGGTCACCGTGGATGTCCGGCTGCCACCGCACCACGAGCTGGCGGCGCGCAAGGAGCGCAATGTGGGCGACATGCACGAGGAGCTGCGCCCGCTGATCCGGTCCGCCTTCGAGGCGCTCGAAAGCCAGCTGAAGGAAACCGTCGAAAAACGTCGGCGCGACGTCAAGAACCACCAGGACGGGCCGCGGGAAGCGGCCACGCGTGAGCCGACCGGCGAAGAGCCGGACGCCCAGGCGCACAAGCACATCTGAGCTTCGCGGCCCGCCCGGCGCGTCAGGGCTATTCCGGCTTGAGGCCCGCGATCTTGATCGCCTTGGCGTAGATGTCGAAGCCGTTCGCGATGAGGGTGACGAACTCCTCCGGCGAGCTCGCGATCACATTGCTGCCCTGCTCTTCGAGCGTCTTCTTCACCTCGGCGTTGTGGAGCGCCTTGACGATGGCCGAGTTCAGCCGCTGCACCACGGGCTTCGGCGTGTTGCCCGGCGCCAGATAGCCGAACCACGAAGGCGGCTTCACGAAACCGGGCACCGTCTCGCCGACGGTCGGCACGTCCGGCAGGCTCGGCGCGCGCTTGCTCTCGAGAATGCCGAGGATCTTCACCTTGCCGGCCCTCATCTGCGGGTACGTGTTGGAGATCGCCGCATACACCATGGGCACTTCGTTGGCCATCACTGCCTGCACGGCCGGCGGCACTGATTTGTATGGCACGTGCACGATGTTGACGCCGGCGGCGTTGTTGAACATCTCGCCGACCATGTGGAACACCGAGCCGACACCCGAGCTCGCGTAGGACAGCTTGCCCGGATTTTTTTTCGCGTAGTCGATCAGCTCGCCGATGTTCTTCACCGGCAGCGACGGATTCACCGCGAGCGAGGTGAAAGGCTCGACCGCGCAGCTGACGGGCGCCAGGTCCTTCACCGGATCGTACGGCAGGTCGCGCACCAGGAACTTCGCGGTGACGATCATGCTCGGCGTCGCCATCACCATCGTGTAGCCGTCGGGAGCGGCGCGCGCGACGGTGCTCGTCGCGATGATGCCGTTCGCGCCCGCCTGGTTCTCGATGATGAGCGGCTGCCCGAGGTCCTCGGAGATCTTCGGAGCGGCGAGTCGCGCGACGTAGTCGACGCCCGGGCCGGGCGCGGTGGCGACGATGATGCGCACCGGCTTGGTCGGAAAGTTCTGCGCCGCGGCGGGCAGCGCGACGAGCGCGCCGGCAACGGCGAAAGCGATGCGTTTCATTGTTCGTTTTCCTCTGGGCCCTTGAAGCTGTCTATCATAGCGGCGAGGCAGCCTTTCGGAGGAGACCGCATGCGCAGCTTGCTCTTGGCATTGACGATCGCCGCAGCAGGAGCGGCGCACGCGCAATCGTGGCCCTCGAAGCCGGTGAGGATCGTGCTGGCCAATTCGCCGGGCGCCGCGACCGACATCGCGGGGCGCGTGTTCGCCGATGGGCTGTCCAGATCGCTCAGACAGGCGGTGTCGGTCGAGAACCGCCCGGGAGCCGACGGTTACATCGCGGCGCAGGCAGTCGCGGCCGCAGCGCCCGATGGCTACACGCTGTTCTTCGCTTCGCAGTCGGTATTTGCGCTCGATCCGAACACCAAGAAGGAGATGCCGGTCGACCCGGTGAAAGACTTCACGCCCATTGCCGTCACCATCGACGACACGGGCGCCACGGGCCTCTTTGCACATCCGTCCGCACCGTTCAACACCTGGCAGGAGTTCGTGACGTACGCGGCGGCCAACCCGGGCAAGCTCAGCGTCGCGACCACGGTGCCGCTCTTCGACATGCTCGACGCGTGGATCAACAAGCGCGCGGGCATCCAGACCGTCGTGGTGCGCTACAAGGCGACGGCGCAGGCGAACCAGGACACGCTGTCGGGCACCGTGCCGCTGATCCTGACCGCGTTCGGGCCGTTCGAGCAGTACGTGAAGGCGAACCGCGTGAAGACGCTGATGGTCAGCAAGCCGGTGGAGGGCTATCCCCAGATTCCGCTGCTCTCGGCGCTCTATCCGGATTTCGAGCAGCCCGCCTTCGTGATCCTCGCGGGTCCGGCGGGCATGGCGCCGGAGCTCGTGCAGCGCATCAATCGCGCGTCGGCCGCCGTCATCGAGAGTCCGAATTTCAACCAGAACCTGGCGACGGTGCGCTGGCGCAACCTCGAAGGCGCGCGCACGCCGCAGGGCACGGTGGAGTTCGTCCGCGCCAAGCGCGAGGCGTGGGCGCGTTTCGTGAACGTGATCGGCCTGAAGCCGGAGTAGTCACCACCCGGTCCCGCCGGGTCGGCATTGTATGATCGGGGGCTCCGCACTGCCCCGCCAGGAGCCACTGTGACCTCTCTCGCCACCCCGACTTTCGCGGCCGAAGGGCTGCTCACGCGCCTCAAAGCCAACGGCATCGACTACCTGTTCGCCAATGGCGGCACCGACTTCGCGCCCGTCATCGAAGGCTACGCGAACGGCATGGCGAAGGAAGCGTCGATGCCCAAGCCCATCATCGTGCCGCACGAAACGGCGGCGATGGGCATGGCCCATGGCTACTACCTCGTCACCGGCAAGCCGCAGGCGGTGATGGTCCACGTCAACGTTGGCCTCGGCAACTGCGTCATGGGCATCATCAATGCCGCGCAGGAAAACATTCCGATGCTGGTGATGTCGGGCCGCACGCCGATCACCGAGTTCGGCCGCGCCGGCTCGCGCATGACGCCGGTGCAGTACGCGCAGGAGATGCGCGACCAGGGCTCGATGGTGCGGGAACTGGTGAAGTGGGACTACGAGATGCGCTACGGCGACCAGGCCGACGTGCTGGTCGACCGCGCCGCCACCATTGCCATGGACGAGCCGCGCGGCCCGGTGTATCTCTCGCTGCCGCGCGAGCCGCTTGCCGAAGCAGTCGGCGCGGACTGGGTGGCGAATCGTGCAGTGCAGGCCGTGCCGTCGCAGCCCGCGCCCGATCGCGGCGCGATCCGCAAGGCCGCGGAAATTCTCGCGCGAGCCAAGAACCCGATCATCATCTGCCAGCGCGGCGACACCGAAGGTCGCCTCTCGCTCGCGCTGGGCAGCTTCGCATCGAAGTATGCGATTCCCGTCGTCGAGTTCTGGTCGGTGCGCAACGTCCTCGCCACCGATCATCCAATGCAGGGCGGCTACGACTCGGCCGCGTGGATGGCCGATGCCGACGCCATCCTCGTGCTCGATTCGCCGACGCCGTGGATCCAGCGCAACACGAAGCCGGCAGCTGGCTGCACGGTGATTCACGTGGGCTCCGATCCGCTCTTCACGCGCTGGCCGGTGCGCAGCTATCCGATCGACATGGCCATCACATCCAGCCCGGCCGAAGCCGTGGCGGCGCTGCACGAAGAAATGTCGAAGCTCGCCGGTGATACGTCAGCCCGGTTCAAAGCCATCGAGGCGAAGAACAAGGCGCGCCGCGAAGGTGCGCGCAAGAAGGCCGAGTCGGGCAACGGCTCGCCGATGACGCCGTCGTACGTCGGCGCCTGCCTCTCCGATGCCATGGATGAGAACGCGTTGTTCTTCTCGGAGCTCGGCGCGCCGATCGAATCGCTCCAGCTCAAAGGGCCGAACCGCTATCTCAACAATCCGTTCTCGGGCGGCCTGGGCTGGGGCATGCCGGCGGCGCTCGGGGCATCGCTCGCCAATCGCGACCGGCTGGTGATCACGTGCATCGGCGACGGCTCGTACATGTTCGCAAACCCGGTGGCCTGCCACCAGATCGCCGAGGCGCACCAGCTGCCGCTCCTCACCGTCGTCATGAACAACGGCATCTGGAACGCCGTGCGGCGCGCCGCCCTCACGATGTATCCGAAGGGACAGGCGGCTGGCATGAACGTGATGCCGATCACCTCCCTCGAGCCGAGCCCCGACTACGTGCAGGTCGCGAAGGCGAGCCGCGCCTGGGCGGAAAGCGTCGAGAACGCCGCCGATCTGCCCGGAGCGATCAAGCGCGCCGTCGAAGTGATCCGCAAGGAAAAGCGCCAGGCGCTTCTGAACGTACGGGTCGGCTACTAGTGGCCGAAGCACCCGCGGGCAAGCCGCCGCGCAAGCGTCCGCCCCCTCGGCGCACCAATGTGCGGCGCATCGAGCGCGTCACGCCGCGGATGATTCGCGTGACGTTTGCCGGTGAGGAGCTCGAGGGGTTCGGACCGCCGAAGCCGGGCGGCCACATGAAGCTCTTCTTTCCCGAGAACGGCTGGGACCCGAAAAATCCGGATTCCCCGCGTCCCCCTTCGCGCACTTATACGCCGCGCCGATACGACCCGGCCGAGAAAGCACTCGAGGTGGAATTCGTGCTGCACGGCGAGGGCCTCGCCGCCGACTGGGTGCGCAAAGCGCGCGAAGGCGACGAGCTGTACCTCGCCGGGCCCGGTGGCGGATACGAAGTGCCGCCAGATGCTCGCAACCTCGTGCTCGTGGCGGACGACACTGCCATGCCGGCAGCCGGGACGATTCTCGAAGCGATGCCGCCGCAATGCGAGGCGCTCATCCTCTGCGAAGTCGCGGATCCGACTGAGGAGCGCGTAGTCAGCGGCCGTGGTGGCCGCAACGTGCAGTGGCTGCATCTCGATGGAGCCCAGGCCGGCACGCTGCTCGAGCGTGAAGTGAAACGCCTTGCCGCAACCGAAGGCGCGTACTGGTGGGTGGCGTGCGAGTCCGGCGCCATGCGGCGGATCCGTACGCATCTGCTGAAGGAGCGCGCCATCGATCCGAAGCTCGTGCACACGCGCGGCTACTGGCGCCTGGGCGAGACGAACTATCCCGACCACGACTACGGAGCAGATTAGAGGCGACCGTGCCGTGCAAGTCAGCACAGCATTCGGCAAAATGCGGGCATAGCGCCCGCTGCGAATCCAGGGGCGTCGTCGCGGTCAAACCCGGAGTCGCGTTTCGGACCCCGCTGACCGAGCCGCTCCGGCCCGGCATACTTGCGGCCAATGCCTTCCGCCGACCCCAGCCTCACGCCGCTCGAGCTCGAACTCCAAGAAAACGCGCTGGCATTCGCGCGGGCGAATAAGAAGGTCATCGCAGCTCGCTTTTGCGATCCCGACACTTACGCGCCAGAACAGGAGCCGGTTTCCGTTTTCATGGCCGGGTCCCCCGGCGCAGGGAAGACAGAAGCGTCAATAGAGCTTATCGAAAAAATCGGAACGCCCGTGATCCGGATTGATCCCGACGAGTTACGTTCGGAATGTCCCGGCTACGGGGGAGACAACGCGTGGCTGTTCCAAGGTGCCGTCTCGATCCTCGTCAACAAGATCCACGACCTTGCGCTAGAGCAGAGTCAAAGTTTCCTGCTGGACGGAACGCTGTCGAACTACGAGCAGGCCGAGAAGAACATAAACCGCTCGCTGCGCAAGAAGCGCACTGTTCAGTTGCTCTACGTATACCAGGAGCCCCGGCTCGCATGGGATTTCGTGCAGAAGCGGGAAGCAGCCGAAGGACGTCGCATCAAACTTGAAGACTTCATCGACCAGTATTTCGCCGCCCGCGAGGTAGTGAACAAGCTCAAGGAGAGGTTCGGCAAAGAAATCAAAGTGGACCTGCTACTCAAAAACAACGACAACTCTCGAATGCTTTACCAAGCCGGAGTAGACCGAATAGACCATCACATTCCGGAAAAATACAACCGACAACAAGTTGAGCAATTGCTCAAAAACGCTTAGTATTTGTCCATGGGACTCTTCTCCCGCCAAAAGCCCCTGCGCTCTTCTCCATTTTCGGATTTCATTCGGAATGCGACTTCCGGTGAAAAAAAGAAGGTCTATACCGAAGTGCTGAAGAAAGCCACTGAGCGTCAGAACGCGACCTCAGCGGCAGCAAACTCTCGCAAGTAACACAGACACGTTTCCGTAGCACGCGCCTACCTCGGCGCATAGGGACGTCAGACCGATCCGTCATATTCGTGCCCCAGGCCAGCCGCGCCCGATCCAAGCACATCAGGTGAACCAGCCGCTTTCTCCGAGCGGCCGCCCCTCCGCGATTCCGGGATAGCAGTGATTGAAGAACAGGCGCGCCGCGAGCTCGGTGCGGCTGTGAACGCCAACCTTGTCGAAAATGACGCGTACATGATCGGAGACGGTGTACGCGGATAGCCCGAGTGACCGGGCGATCTCCTTGTTCGACATGCCCTGCAGCAGGAAGCGCATCACCTGCTGCTCGCGCCCGCTCAAGCCATAGGCGTTCACGATCAGCGGGGCGATGGCCGGGGGCGCGGCAGGCTCGACGATGATGCTGATGCGCTCGTCTCCATCGAGCGCCATGCACTCTCCATGCAACACCAGCCAACCGCCCGAACGGGTGGGAACGCGCGAGCGCGCCACCAGTTCGTGTGAGCGATCTCCCGCGATCGCGCGCGCCCGGCTCGCGACGCAGACCAGCGGGTCCGGCAGCAAGCTGCCTTCGACCGACGTGTCGTCGATCACGTCTCCGAGCCAGCGCCGCGCAGCGGGTGTCATCGACGCAAGGCTGCCGTCGCTGTTCAGCAGGACGACGCCCGGACCCTCCGCAGAACCCGCACCCGACGAACGCGACAGGTCGACGGCCGCCGTTTTGACGAGCGCGGCACGGAAGCCCTGCGCGAGCGGAGCTGCCAGGCTCGCCATGAAGGCGATTTCGCCTTCGTCGAACGCGGGCCAGCGCGGGCCGCGGAACAGTCGTGCACTTCCCCACAACATGGAATCGATGACGAACGTCGCCGTCAGCTCGTCGCGCAACCGCATCGGTTCGAGCACTTCGCGGTAACGCCGGCTGTCGCCGGGCGTCCCGCGCGTCGCAGCGTGCAGGCCCGCCGCCGCCGCGGGCCGTCGGGCGAGGTCGGAGTATTGGTTGAAGTCACGCGTGCCGTATTCCAGCACCGGAAGGAGCTCGTTCGTCGGAGCCGTCTCGCCGATGATGCTGGTCAGCATCGAAGTCGCCGGATCGATGTTGTGCCAGCAGGCGCGGTCGAACGGGATCACGCTGCGCAGCAGTTCTTCGGTTCGTGCGGCAAGCGTGCGCGTATCCAGCCGCGATTGCGCCAGACGCGCGATGCTTCTTCGCGCCTTTCGGGCGCGCTCAATGTCCATGGCGTTGTGCTCCTTTGACTCCCCCCGCAAATGTGGGATTCCAGGCCGGTCGCTGGATCCGTACGCTCCTCACATCGCCGTGCGCGAGCTCAGCGATTCGGACAGCGTCCTTCGGCGAGCGTTCGGGTCACGAGTTTTCGCGTCGCGTGCTTCTGTCAGATCAAACAACGGAGGTTGTGCGCAATGAGCGACGTTCAACGCTGGAACTTGACGGGCGACTGGTTCGACGTCTGCAGCTGCAATATTCCCTGTCCTTGCGAGTTCGCGCAACCGCCCACCGACAATCACTGCGAGGGCGTCCTCGCCTGGCACGTGCGAAAGGGCAGCTATGGCGACCTTAAGCTGGACGGCCTGAACGTCGTTGCCGTCGGAGGGTTCGATGGCAACCTCTGGACCGGTGAAGCGAAGGCGTCGATGGGTTTCTACATCGACGAGCGCGCCAGCGAGAGCCAGCGCCAGGCGCTGCTGATGATCTTCGGCGGCCAGGTCGGCGGGTGGCCGGCCGGTTTCGCCCGGAACGTGGGCGACCCGCGCGGTATCGCTTTCGCACCGATCACGTTTGAACTCGACGGTGACCTCGCGCACTGGCGTGTCGAGATCAAGGGCAAGGCGCGGGCCGAGGCGCAGGCACTGGCAGGCCCGACCACCCCGCCCGGCAAAAGAGTGCAGCTTCTGAATGCGCCAGGCAGCGAGGTGGGGCCGGGCCAGGTTGTCACCTGGGGACAAGGCTCTCTCGAACACCAGACGGCCAACTTCGGATTCTCGGCCAACTTCGCCGGCAGGTCGAGCAAGCACATTCCCTTCGACTGGTCGGGCCCGGGGCAAGCATGAGCCGCTGGCTTGAGTGGCGCGCGATGGTCCGCGAGCGCATCTCGATCGTCACGATGCTGCTCGTCGTGGCCGCGGCAGCGTGGTGCGCTCTGGTGCGCGCGTCTTCAGCCCAGATGGAGATGTCGATGGGGCCGACCATGGGCATGGCGGCGTTGCCATTCATCGGCCTGTGGGTGGTGATGATGGTGGCGATGATGTTTCCGGCCGCCGCGCCCATGGTGGTCATGTTTGCGCACGTGCACTCGCGCAAACGGGCATCGGCGCGGCCGGCGGCGCCCACGTGGGTGTTTATCGGCGGATACATTGCGGTGTGGGCTTCGCTCGGCGTGCCCGTCTACGCGGCCGCGGCAGCAGCGCAGCATGTCGCGGCACAGTCCTCGTGGACTTCCGCGCATGCCGGCCTCGCAAGCGCCGCGCTGTTCGTCGCGGCAGGCATGTATCAGCTGTCGCCGCTCAAACATCGCTGCCTGAGCCACTGCCGCTCACCCCTGGCTTTCATCGCCACGTCGTGGCGCGAAGGCTACCGCGGCGCGTTTCTCATGGGGCTGCAGCACGGCGCTTACTGCACCGGATGTTGCTGGCTGCTGTTCCTGCTGCTGTTGCCGCTCGGCATGATGAACATCGCCGCCATGGCAGCGATGACGGTGTTCGTCGTCGCCGAGAAAATGCTGCCTGGCGGGCGCGCGTTCGTCACGGTGTCGGGCCTCGCGCTGATTGGCTGCGGCATCGCCCTGACTTTACGCCCCGGGCTTTTCTAGCGGCGCGAACCGAAAACGGATTACAACGAAGGAGCTCCGATGAAGAAAACCATGGTGTGCGCCGTTATGGCCACTTCGCTCATTTGCCTGTCCGATGCATTCGCCGCCGAATCGAAAGGCGCCGCGAAGGCGAACGGCGCGGTGGAACACGGCCGCTACCTTGTGATGCTGGGCGGATGCAATGAATGCCACACCCCGAAGGTATTCACGCCCAAGGGACCGCAACCGGATGCGTCCCGGTTGCTGTCCGGGCACCCGGCGTCGGAAAAGCTGCCGCCAACGCCCGAGGGCGTCATCGGCCCGGGAAAGTGGGGCGCGGTGGCCAGCGCCGGCCTCACGGCGTGGGTCGGTCCGTGGGGCACGAGCTTCGCGGCAAACCTCACGCCGGACGCGACCGGCATCGCAAGCTGGACGCCGGAGTCGTTCATCAAGGCCATGAAAACCGGAAAGCATCTCGGAGAAGGCCGGCAGATCCTGCCGCCCATGCCATGGCCTGACATCGGCCGGCTGAGCGATGGTGACCTGCGCGCGATCTTCGCCTATCTGAAGAGCCTGCCGGCTGTCGCCAATCAAGTGCCCGGTCCAGTGCCGCCGGCAAACGCCGCGAAGTGAGCCCTTGGCGATGAACCCCGTCAGGGCGCGTTCGCGTAAGCCGACAGATGTGACGGGCTGGTGGTCACCTCGACGAGCGCGGCGCGCTGGCTTCTCACCGCGAGCGCGAGCGTCGATTCGAGCTCCGACACATCGTCCACGCGCCACGCATCGGCGCCGAACGATCGCGCGAGCGCGACGAAATCAGGATTTTTCAGGTCTGTCGCGATGCCGCGCCCGGGGTACAGGCGATTCTGGTACGCGCGGATGGTGCCGTAGGTGTTGTTGTTCGAGAGGACGATAAGCGGCGTTGCCCCATACATCGTCGCGGTCGCCAGCTCGGCGCCCGTCATGAGCATTCCCCCATCGCCCACAAGGCACACCGCCTTGCGCGACGGATGCCGCAGCGACGCGGCGATCGCAGCCGGAACACCGAGTCCCATGGCCCCGCCAATGCCCGCGACGAGGGTCTGCCCGTCGCGGAAGAAAAAATACCGGTGCATCCATGCCGAGAAATTTCCGGCGTCGTGCGTGACGATCGCGTCGCCGGGGAGCACGCGATTGAGCGCGTCCATCGCCGCACCGAACACGATGCCGTCGCTCGCCTGCACCGGCTGCCACGCCATGAAGCGCCGCGCATAGCCGCACAACTCGGAAATCCACCCTTCGCGCGGCTGCTGCCGCTCGGGACGCGCATCGAGGAGCTTGCGGAGGAAATCGCCGCTGTCCGCCTGCAGCCGGACGTCAGCCCGATACGCGCGCTGTAGCGCGCCTTTCGCCGGATGCACGTGGATGAGTGGTTGCGTGGGCTTCGGCAGCGCGGGAAATCGGTAACCCTGGGTCGTGAGGTCATCGAGCAGCGCGCCGACCGCGAGCACAAGGTCTGAGCTCTTCATCAGCTCGAGCTGCGTCTTCGGGATCGTGTTGCCCATATGGCCGCCGTAGTTCGGATGGCGGTTCGGGAAGAGATGCTGCTGCTTCCACTCGGCGACGACCGGCACGCCGTATTTCTCTGCGAGGGCGACGAGGAGGCGCGACTCTTCCTGCCGCACGCCGCTGCCCGCGAGCACGATGGGCCGCTTCGCGACCGAGAGGCGCTGCGCTATGTCGGCGACCACGCTGCCGTTCGCCGATGGCGGAGCGGTGGCTGGTATGGGCGCGACGGCACCGCCCGCCTCGTCGAGCAGCATGTCTTCGGGCATCGAGATGATGACCGGCCCCGGAAGGTCGTCCATCGTGACGGCGAACGCCTCGGCACAGACTTGCGCCAGCTGAGCGCCATCGTTCACCTCCCACACCCGCTTGCACAGTCCGCCGAAAGCTTTCGCGTAATCGACTTCCTGGAACGCGCCGCGTCCGCGGTCGGCGCGCTCGACCTGGCCGACGAACATGACGAGCGGCGCGAAGTCCTGCGCGGCGAGGTGGATCGCGACCGAGCCGTTGGCCGCTCCGGGGCCGCGCGACACGAACAGCACTCCGGGCCTTCGCGTCAGCTTCGAATCGGCGAGCGCCATGAAGCCGGCGCCGCCTTCATGCCGGCACGTGACAAGCGGGATCTGCGGCGTGTCGTGCAGCGCGTCGAGCACCGGCAGGTAGCTTTCGCCGGGGACGCAGAAGGCGCGGTCGACGCCGTGCGCGACGAGCGTGCGGACGAGAGCGGTGGCGGCATTCATGCGCGGGATTATGCCCGGGAGTACCTTACGCGAGACTTCACAGGACATCGACATGCTCACGATCTACAGCTATTTCAATTCGATCTGCACCCAGAAGGTCTTCATCACGCTCGCCGAGAAGGGCATCGCGTACGAGACGCGCAACGTCGACCTTTTCAGGAACGAGCAGTACTCGCCCGAGTACCTGAAGATCAATCCCAAGGGCGTGGTGCCGGCGCTCGACCACGACGGCAAGGTCGTGATTGAATCGACGCTGATCTGCGAGTACCTCGACGACTGCTTCCCGAAGCCGCGCCTCATGCCTTCGGATCCGTTCCTGCGCGCCCGCGTACGGCTGTGGAGCAAGGCGGTCGACGAGACGCTGTTCGAGGCGACGCGCGAGCTGAGCTTTTCGGCGATGTTCCGCGAGCGGATGAAGAACATGACCGAGGAGCAGCGCGAAGGCCGTTACCGCAACGTCGGCGACCCGATCAAGCGCGCCCGGCTGATGTCGACCTATTCCGAAGGGGTCGACAGCCCGTACGTGTTCCAGGGCATCGGAGCGTTCGAGATGGCGTTCGAGAAAATGGAAAAGGATCTTTCAGCTTCGGGGCCGTGGCTGGTCGGGCGCGACATGACGCTTGCCGACATCAACATGATGCCGTTCGTCGCGCGCGTCGCTTATCTCGACCTTCTCGACGTGTGGATCGCAGGCCGGCCGGCGACGAAGGACTGGTGGGCGCGCGTGCAGGCGCTGCCGAGCTTCGTCGCTTCGATTCCACAGAAGCTTGGCGCGGAAGACTTCGATTCGATGAAGGCGTTCGGAGGGCGCTTGCGCGAGCGCGTCGCCGAGCGGCGCGAAGAATACCTGCGGACTTGCCGGCGCCCGGCCGCCTGACTACTGCTCGCGGATGCCCGCCGCCCTGATGAGGCGGCCCCATTTCTCGATGTCGTCGCGGATCGCCGCCGCGAACTCGTCGGGCGAGCTCGCAACGCCTTCGACGCCGGCATTGAGCATGCGCTGCTTCTCGTCCGCGCGATTGAGCACGGCAACCATTTCCTGGTTCAGCCGCTGCACGATCGACGCCGGCGTCTTCGCGGGCGCCAGCAGGCCGAACGGTCCGGTCACGTCGTAGCCGGGCAAGCCCTGCGCTGCGACGGGCGGCATGCCCGGTGCGAGCACCGACGCTTGCGCCGTCGTCACTGCAAGTCCGCGCAGCTTTCCGCTCTTGATGTGCCCGAGCACGGCTGTCGGCGGCACCACCATCAGCTGCACCTGTCCGCCGAGCAGCGCGTTGATGCCGGCCGATGTGCCCTTGAAGGGAATGCGCACCAGGTCGACGCCGGCCATCGACTTGAACAATTCCACGGCGAGGTGCGAAGGCGCGCCGGTCGATCCCGAGCCGTAATTGATTTCTCCGGGCTTCGCCTTGGCATACGCGATCAGCTCGGCGATCGTTTTCACCGGCAGCGACGGATGCACCACGAGCACGCTCGGCGCATTCGCCGCGAGCGTCACCGGCAGGAAGTCCTTCACCGGATCGTAGGGCACGTCGCTTCGCATGAGCGGCGCGAGCCACATCGAGCTGCCGTTCAGCAGGATGCTCGAGCCGTCGGGCGCGGCGCGAAGCACTGCATCGGAGGCGGCGAGGCCACCGCCGCGGTTCTCGACGATCACCGGCCGGCCGAGCGCCGGCGAAATCCCCTGCGCGATCAGCCGCGCGAGGAAATCGCTCGTGCTGCCGGGCTCGGTGGTGACGATGCGGATGGTCTTCGGCAACTCCTGTGCGCCGGCGAGCGTGCAGAAAACTGACAGCACGACGAAGAGAACCGGCGCGATCAAGCTCTCGTGCTTCATGCCCCTCCCGTTGAATTGTCGACTTTCATTTTGTTAAAGCCGCAGCCGGCGCTGCTTCGCGCCCTGTTCAGTTCCCGATTCTGGTCACGCGAAGCGTACCGCAGCGATCGGCGGCAACTGCGTCGAGACCGAGCTCCACGAATCGCCCTGGTCTTCCGAGATCCAGAGGCCACCCGTCGTAGACCCGATCGCGAGCCGCGCGCCGGTGTCATCGAGCGCGAGCCCGTGCCGGTACACGAGGTCGTAGGCGTGCTCCTGCGGAAGACCCTTGCGAAGCACTTCGAACGTCTTGCCGCCATCGCGGGTGCGCGACACGACGAGCTTCGCATCAACCGGCACGCGGCACTGGTCTTTCACCGCGGGCACGAACCACGCGGTGTCCGGGTCCTTCGGATGCACGGCGGCCGCGAAGCCGAACGCCGAGGGCTTTGCGTTCGTGCTGATCTCGTGCCAGCTCTCGCAACCGTCGGTCGAGCGGAAGATGCCGTTGTGGTGCTGCGCCCAGAACACTTCCGGGCGCGAGGGACACTGCACCATCCGGTGCACGTCCTGGTGAAGCTCATCCATTGCCTGGTCCGGCGGCATGTACTCGGCGCGCATGCCTTTGGCGTTGAGCTTCCACGTCGCGCCGCCGTCGCGCGTCTGCCACACGCCGGCGGTCGACACCGCGATGGAAACGCGGCGGCTGTCGCGCGGATCGATGCAGACCGAATGAAGGCCGGGATGGTCGTAGCCGCCGCCGAACCACTCCTGGCGCTGCGGCATCGTCCAGAGCGGCTCGTTCAGCTTCCACGTTTCGCCCGAGTCGTCCGAGCGGAACAGGCCGCCCGGGATGGTTCCAGCCCACAGCACGCCAGGCTGGTCGGATCCGGCTGCTTCGAGCGTCCACAGGAGCTCGAGCTTCCACGGCGTCTTGTCGTCCTTCGCCGATTCGGGCTGCGGCGGATACGCGGGCACCGCGACTTCCTGCCAGCTCGCGCCGCCGTCTTTCGATCGATGCAGCTTCGAGCCGAAATGGCCGAGGTTGAGGGCCGCATACAGTGCACCGTCGCGCGGATCGTGAAGAACAGCGCTGACCGGCTCGCCGAGAAACTGCGGGGCCGCGAGGGTCCAGCGGCCACCCGCTCGCTTCAGGATAAAAAGCCCTTTGCGGGTCCCCACGAGCAGGCGCTCGCTCATGCGCTCATCCTCCAGTCAAAGCCTGCATGACGTAGACCTCGCTCCCGCTCGCGAGCGGGACGTCGAGCCGCTCGCGTTCGAGGATGCGCCTGCCGTCGATGAATATGAAGATGTGCTTGCGCACGTGCCCCTGCTCGTCGAGCACGTAGTCGCGTGCCTTCGGCTGCAGCGCAAACACTTCATCGAGCGCCGCGGCAAGCGTCGTCGCCGCGACGACGCGCTCGGGGCAATCGACGTGGCGCTGCAGATGCGAGGTGAAGACGACCCGCGCCATGCGGCGCCACGCCGTTACGTCTTACGCCTTCTTGACCCAGGCCGAGCACCAGCCCTTCGCATGCACCGACTTGCCGGGGAAGATCGCGCACGGCGCCCACTCCTCCTTGCCCTTCGCCTGGAACTGCTGGCAGTTCTGGCACTGCTGGTCGGGCTTGTGGTTGGCAAACTTCTTCGTGTCGACCTGCTTGGCGTCGTTCTTGTAGCCGAGCGCCTGTGCCTGCGGATCGCTCTCGGAGAGGTGCGGCAGCTCGCTGCCCTTCGCGCCTTTCTCGTCGCCCTTGCCCTTGCTCTTCTCGTCCTTCTTCGCCTGCGCGAGCGAAAAGCCTGCGTGCGTGCCGAGCGCGGCAGTGGCGGCGACGATCGGGATGATCTTGAGGAAACTGCGGCGTTTGTTGTCTTCCATGTCGGCTCCTGGAGATAGGCGGCAGCGCCGGAGGCGCGACCGCGGGGGCTACAATGTTGAAGCCGTATTATGACGCAGGCCCCGGGCTGGGGCAGAATCGCGTCGAGCGCGAACCCACACGGAGGCGCCATGACCATCAGGGTGCTGCACCACATCAACATCGCGACGACGAAGCTCGAGGAGACGCGCGACTTCTACGAGCGCGTGCTCGGGCTCTACGTCGGCGCGCGTCCGGATTTTCCGGAAGACGGGTATTGGCTCTTCATTCCCGGCAGCGATCATCCCATCGTGCACCTCTCGCCGAACAAGTCCGGCGGACCGGACCGGATGAGCGATACCGGCAACCGCCTCGACCACGTCGCCTTCTTCGGCGTCGAGATGGAGAAGACGCTCGCGCACCTCGATGCGTGCGGCATCGAATACCACCGCGCCGACGACCGCCTCTACCTCGATGCGAAGATGGTGCAGGTGTTCCTCAAGGATCCGAACGGCATCACGGTCGAGCTCGGGTTCTTCCCCGAGCGCGAGGCCATCTTCAGCAGCAGCCAGCGCGAGCAGCAGGCGAAGGCGCGATCGCGCGACGCCCAGCTGCGCGTCACCGAAAAAGCCTGAAATGGACACCATGAAGCTCGCCCTCTACCACGCGCCGCGCGCCTGCTCGATCGTCACGCTGATCGCGCTGTGGGAAGCGGGCGCGGATCCCGAAGTGCGCCTCGTCAACACGCCCAAGCGCGAGCAGTACGGCGAGGCGTACATGAAGCTCAACCCGAAGAGCAAGGTGCCGACGCTCGTCGTCGATGGCGAGCCGATGACCGAGAACGTCGCGCTGCTGACCTGGATTGCGCGCACGTTTCCCGAAAAGAAGCTGTTGCCGACCGATCCGAAGAATTCCATCCGCGCGCTGTCGCTGATGGCGTGGATCGCGTCCGGCGTGCACCCGCTGCTGCCGCGCATCAACGTGCCGGCGCGCTTCACCGAGATGACCGAGGCGCACGCGAGCATCAGGAAAGTCGGGCAGACCGAGCTCGCGAAAGCCGCAAAAATCGCCGACGAACTGGTGGCCGGGCGCGAGTGGATCTTCGATCAGTGGTCCGTCGTCGACACGTACCTGTGGTGGGCTTTCGAGCGGGCCGGCAAGTACGGCCTGGACGTGTCGCCGTACAAGAACATCCTCGCGCATGCCGCGCGCATCGAGCAGCGGCCGGCGACAAAGCGCGCGGTCGCGCTCGCCGCCGAGCTCGAAGCGCAGCTCAAGGCCGCCTGACTCCCGTAGGTCGGCTCGCGAGCCGACCTACCCATCATCGAAAAAAGGAAATCGAATGGGCAACATGGAAAATCTCGGCACCGACAAGGTGCTCGCGCGCGTCGAGAACGGCGTCGGCTGGCTGACGTTCAATGCGCCCGAGAAGCACAACGCGCTCGGCCTTGAGATGTCCGAAGGCGCGATGAAGGCGCTCGAAGCGTTCGCAAGCGACTCCAACGTGCGCGTCGTCGTGCTCACCGGCGCGGGCGAGAAGGCGTTCGTCTCCGGCGCCGACATCTCGGAATTCGAGAAGCGCCGCTCCAACGCCGAGCAGGCGCAGAAATACGACACCCAGACGGGCGGCGTGCATCGCACGGTGCGCGAGCTGGAGAAGCCGACCATCGCCATGATCCGCGGCTACTGCATGGGCGGCGGGCTCGCGCTCGCCGCGGCGTGCGACATCCGCATCGCGAGCGAAGACTCGCAGTTCGCCATTCCCGCAGCGCGCCTGTCGATCGTGTACCGCGAGGACTTCCTGCGCTGGGTCATCGAGCTGGTCGGTCCGTCCAACGCCAAGGACATCCTCTTCAGCGCGCGGCGCATCAAGCCCGATGAAGCGCTGCGCATGGGCCTCATCAACCGCGTCGTGCCCGTTGCCGAGCTCGAGTCGAGCGTGCGCGAGTACTGCGCGAAGCTAGTGGAGAACGCGCCGCTGTCGCTGCGCGGCTCCAAGCTTTCCATCAACGAGATCGGGAAGAACGAGCACGACCAGGACCCAGAGCTGATCTCGAAGCTCTCCGCGGCGTGCTTCAACAGCGCCGACTTCAAGGAAGGCCGCCAGGCGTTCATGGAGAAGAGGAAGCCCGTGTGGCAGGGAAAGTAGTCCTCGCGGCCGCGGCGCTCTTCGTCGCGGCCTGCTCGCTCCAGCCGCCGCTCAACGGGCAGAAATTTTCCGACCACGCCAGAAAGCTCCAGCGCTACGCGGCCATCTCGCAGGCGCTCTACCGGAACACGGGCGGCACGCTGCGGCCGGACCAGATCATCGACGTCCGCTACGAGAGCCTGCTCGTCGAAGGCCGATCGCGGTATGCGCTCGTCACCGACGATGCGGCGCGCACCCACACCGTGGTCATCCAGGGCACCGGCTCGGTCACCGACCTCGGCGTCGGGCTCGATCTGTTGCCGACCTATGACCGGCGGCTCGGCATGGAAATGCACAGCGGCTTTCGCGCCCTCGCGCTCGCGGTCCGGGGCGATCTCCTGCCGCGCCTGAAGGACGGCTACTCCATCGGCGTCGGGGGCCACTCGGCCGGCGGCGCGGCGGCGCGCATCCTCGCGATGTACCTCCAGGACGTCGATGGCAGGAACGTCAGCGAGGTGTACACGTTCGGCGAGCCGAAATTCGCCGACCTGAAGGGCGACGCGAAGAAGCTCCTGTCCGATCGCACGGTGCGCGTCGTCAACTGCGACGACGCGGTGCCGATGCTGCCCAATCCGGTGAGCGCGAGCACTCGCCAGTCCACACCGGTTGTCTATCTCGCGCAGGACGGCCGCGTGTGGTTCTCGCGCACGGACGTCGAGCTGGACAACATGGAAGGGCTCGGACGGTCGCTCGTCAAGGACATGCTCATCGGCAAGCCGTTCCGCGCGCACCTGATGGAAAGCTACGTCGAGCGCCTCGCGAAGGCGGTCGAGGATCCCTCGGCCACCGACTACGGCACGGACGCCCGCGCCATCTGCAGCTGACGGAGCCGCGCCCGTAGCGAAACTCGACGTCATCGTCCTCGGCGCGGGAGCGGCCGGCATGATGTGCGCCGCCCATGCCGCACGCCGCGGGCGCAGGACGCTGCTGATCGAGCACGCGAAAACGATCGGCGAGCGCATCCGCATCTCCGGCGGCGGCCGCTGCAACTTCTCCAATCGTCGGGTTGGACCCGGGAATTTCCTCTCGCGCGACCCGAAATTCTCCGCCGAGGCTCTGGCGCGCTACACGCCGCAGAACTTCGTCGAGCTGCTCGAGCGCCATTCCATCCCTTATGAAGAGCGCGACCACGGCCAGCTCTTCTGCACGCGCTCGGCGCAGGACATCATCGATCTCCTGCGCGGCGAATGCGACCGCGCCGGCGTCGAGTGGGCGCATCCCTGCTCCGTCGAATCCGTGGCGCGAGACGCGGCGAGCGGCTTTTCTGTTGCGACGACGCGCGGGCCCATGCAGTGCGCGTCGCTGGTCGTCGCAACCGGCGGCCTCGCGGTGCCCAAGCTCGGCGCGACGCCCTTCGGGTACAACCTCGCCCGGCAATTCGGCCTCGAGATCATCGCGCCGAAGCCCGCACTCGTGCCTCTTGCGCTGGCGCCCGAGGACCTCGATTCGCTGCGAGCGCTCGCCGGCGTCGCGTTCGAGACAACGGCGCGTGCCGCATCCGGCCCGGCGTTCCGCGAAGCGGCGCTCATCACGCACCGCGGACTTTCAGGTCCCGCGATCCTGCAGGCTTCGAGCTACTGGCAAAGCGAAGAACGCAAGCAACCACTCACGCTCGACCTCCTGCCCGGGGTCGATGCACAGCGCTGGCTTGAATCCGAAGCCGGCGGCAAAGCGCTTCTCTCGACCGTGCTAGCGCGGCACCTGCCGAAGCGATTCGCGCAGGCGTGGTGCGCGAGCCTCGGCGTCGAGAAACCCGTGAGCACGTTGACGAGCGACGAGCGCAAGCACGTCGCCGAGTCGCTCCGCGAGTGGCGCCTCATGCCCTCGGGAACGCTCGGCTACGCGAAGGCCGAAGTGACGCTCGGCGGCGTCGACACCGGAGAACTCGACCCGCAAACGCTGGAATCGAAGCGCGTCCCGGGCCTCTTCTTCATCGGCGAAGTGGTGGACGTCACCGGCTGGCTCGGCGGGTACAACTTCCAGTGGGCGTGGGCATCCGGCCGAGTCGCAGGCGAAGCCGCCTGAAGCCTTCAACGCGTTGACACGCGGTTCGCCTATCATTTGCCGACCCCGCGATTGACGAGGACACCGTGCACCCCGCCCGAGCGCTCATCCTCACCTTCTGCCTTTTCCCCTGCCTCGCATCGCACGCGCAGGAACCCGGCGGCCTGCAGCCGCGGCTGCTCACCGACGCCCTGACCGCGATCGAGCGGAACTCCGCCGTGCGGCCCGACTATCGCCGGCTGCTCGCGGCCGCGGTGCGCGGCATCGCAAAGGCCATGCCGCCCGGCAAGTTCAAGCCCGCCGCGTCGGGCGAAGGCCTTGAAGTCGATACCGACGTGCCGAAGACCGCCGGCCTGATCATGCGCCGCCCGCAGAATTCGCCGGAGCTGCGCCGCGAGATCATGGAGGCGCTCGCCTTCGCGAACAAGCTCGCGCCCGCCGTGCCGCTGCAGGAGCTCGAGGAGGCGCTCCTCGGCGATCTCGTCGCCGAGATCGATCCCTCCTCTGCGTTCCTCAAAGGCGACGCCTACCGCGAGCTCAGCACCGGCGCCGGCCTCGGAGCGGAGCTCGCCATCGAGAAGGGCACGGCAAAAATCATCGCCCCCTTCGAAGGCAGCTCGGCGGAGCGGGCCGGACTGCGCCCGGGCGACACGCTGCTGAAGATCGACGGCACCGAGTTGAAAGCGAAGACCGCCGATGAAATCGCCCGCATGACGCGCGGCGCGCCCGAATCGCGCGTGCAGCTCGACATCCTGCGCGGCGGACAGAAGGAGCCGCTCCACGTGGAAGTCGTGCGCGAGGCGCAACGCGCGCCGAGCGTCGCGTCGAAAGTCATTGAGCCGGGCTTCGCGTGGGTGCGACTGCCGCAGATCCAGGAGCAGACCTACGCGGCATTCGTCGCGCAGGTGAATGCGTTTTACGGTGAGGCGCCGCTCAAGGGCGTCGTGCTCGACCTTCGCAATACCCCGGGCGCCGTGCCTTCGAGCTCGGTCGCCGTGGCGGCCGCGTTTCTTCCGCGCGGCACGCCCGTGCTCACCCTGGGCACGCGCGGATTCAGGCGCGGCAACTTCGGCGGCGCCGGCGGTACGCGCGAACAGGTCATCAACGAAGCGCTGAAGACTGTGCCGGTGGTGGTGCTGGTGAACGGCGGCACGGCCTCCGCCGCCGAGCTGCTCGCCGGCGCGCTGCAGGATCACAAGCGCGCGGTAGTGCTGGGCTCCCGCACGTTCGGCAAGGGCAGCGTCCAGGCACTCTTCCCGCTGCAGGGCGGCGAGGCGGCACTGCGGCTGACCGTCGCGCAGTTCCAGACGCCCAAGGGAACCGCCATCGAGGGGAAGGGCATCACGCCCGATGTGCAGGGCGAGGACACCGACAACGCCCGCCCGCCTTCGACCTATGGCGGCGCCGACGACGCGGACCTGCGCCGCGCCGTGGGGATGCTGAAGTCATTGTGACAACCCGCGCGCGCATCGCTCTCGCTTCGCTCGCCTTCGCGGCATCCACGCTCGCGAGCGCACAGGCGTATCCGACGAAGCCGATCCGCTTCATCGTGCCGTATCCGCCCGGCGGCGCGGCCGACCTCGTGGCGCGGCTCGTCTCACCGAGGATGCGCGAAGTGCTCGGACAGCCGATCGTGATCGAGAACCACGGCGGCGCCGGCGGCCAGATCGGCGCGCAGATCGTCGCGGCCGCGCCCGCGGACGGGCACACGATCATGAGCACGGTTGGGCCGGCGCACCTGCTGAGCAAGTTCACTTCGAAGAGCCTGCCCTTCGATCCCGTCGCCGACTTCACTCCGATCACGGCGGCGCTCGCGACGGTCCTGGTGGTCGCGGCGAACCCGTCGTTTCCGCCGAATACCATCGCCGAGCTCGTCGCCTACGCGAAGCGCAATCCCGGCACGGTGACCTTCGGCACCACCGCCATCGGCGGCGAAGCGCACCTCTCCATGGAATACATCAAGTCGCTGGGCGCCGTGCAGATGACGCACGTGCCGTACAAGGGCGGCGCGCCCGCGGCGAGCGATCTCGTCGGCGGGCACATTCCGCTGCTCGTTCTTCCGGTCTCGACGGTGATGGAGCAGGTGAAGAAAGGCAGCGTCAAGGTCATCGGCGTCGTCTATCCGCAGCGGCTCGCGGTGCTGCCGCAGGCGCCGACGGTCGCCGAATCGCTGCCGGGCTTCACGTCGCAGGGCTCGTGGATCGGCGTGTTCGCGCCGGCGCGCATCCCAGCGAGCGTCGCGACGCGGCTGCACGCCGTCATCGCGGACGCGCTCAATGCGCCTGAAATGCGCGCGAAGATCGAATCGATGGGCCTCTTCGTCGTGGCGAACACGCCGCGCGAGCTCTCGGAGCAGATCGCTTCTTCGATGGGCCTCTACGAGAAGCTCGTCAAGGCTGCGAACATCCAGCCGGAGTGATCACTGCGGGTAGATGCCGGCCGCCTTGAGGATCTTGTCCCACTGCGCAGCCTCTTCCTCGACGATCTTCCCCAGCTCGCGTCCGCTCAGGTTGCTCACCTTGACCCCGGTCTTCTGGATGGCGGCGGTGGTGTCGGGCAGCGCGATGATGCGGTGCAGCTCGCGCTCGAGCTGCGCGGTGCGCTCGGCCGGCGATCCGCCGGTCGTCCAGATGCCGATCCACGTGTGCACGAGGACGTTCGGGTAGCCCGCCTCGCCCATCGTCGGCACGTTGGGATACGCCGGCTCGCGCTCCTTCGTCGCGAACGCGAGGGCGCGCATGCGGCCGCTGTTGATGTAGGTGTGCGAGCTCGTGAGGTTGTCGATCGAGAAATCGACGGTCTGCGAGATCACCGCCTGCGCGAGATCCCCGGCGCCCTTGAACGGCACGTGGACAACGTTGATGCCGGCGTCGCGCTTGAAGAGCTCCGCGCCCAGCTGCTGCAGCGAACCGGCGCCCACCGAGGCGTAGTTGAGCTTGCCGGGATTCGCCTTCGCCATGTCGACCAGGTCCTTCACCGTTTTCGCCGGGTGGTTCGAGCTCACGACGAGCACGTTCGGCGTGGCGCCGACCTGAGCGAGAGGCAACAGGTCTTTGAACGGACTGAAGCTGAGGTCCTTGTAGAGCGACGGGCCGGTGGGCACCGTCTGGCCGGCGATCATGAGCATGTTGCCGTCGGGCGCTCCCTTCGCGACCAGCGCGGCACCAATCATGCCGCCCGCTCCGGCGCGGTTCTCCACCACCACCGGCTGGCCGATCGCGTTGGAAAGCTGCGGCGCGATGATTCGCGCGCTCAGGTCGGTGACGCCGCCGGGAGGAAACGGCACGATCCACCGGAGGACACCGGAAGAAGCCTGCGACCAGGCGAGCGCGGGGCAAAGCACCAACCCAAACAGGGCGCGCTGCACGACAGTACGGAAGGTCTGCATGGCTTCTCCTCCTGAGAGAGCGGGCATGTTACCGCAGCGATCTGGTCGCTTGTTCGTGCGCTCGCCGCGGGTCCTCGGTACTCCGCATTGCGCGGAACAGGGCAGAATTGCGGCATGGAACTGGTCGCGGCCGGCGGCACTTCGTCACTGAACCTCACCCTCGCGGTGTGCGACTACGAGCACACGCGCGAGATCGCGCAAGGCATCGTGCGCGCCGACGGCATCACCCTCACGCCGCTCGTGTTCCCCTCGATCGAGGAAATCACCTTCCGGTTCACGAAGAACCTCGAGTGGGACGTGTCGGAGCTCTCGTTCGGCAAGTACATCTCGCTCGCCTCGCAGGGCGATGCGCCGATGATCGCGATTCCCGTGTTCCCGTCGCGCTCGCACCGCCTGTCCGCGATCTATGTGCGCAGCGATCGGGGCCTGAAATCCGCGAAAGATCTGGAAGGCCGCGCCGTCGGCATTCCGGAATGGGCGCAGACCGCCGGCATCTACGTGCGCGGATTTCTGGCCGAACACTACGGCGTCGATCTGAAATCCATCCGCTGGCTGCAGGCCGGCGTCGATCAGCCAGGCCGTGCCGAAAAGGTGAAGCTCGAGCTGCCCGACGGCCTGCGCTACGAGGCGCGGAGTGACACCACGCTCTCCGCAATGCTCGAGAGCGGCGAGGTGGACGCCGTGATTTCAGCGCGCGCGCCGCTCGCGTTCGGACGCGGCAAGGTGACGCGCCTGTTCGCCGACTACCGCACCGAAGAAGCGAAGCTCTTCGACAAGACCTCCGTGTTCCCGGTGATGCACCTCATCACCATCAAGCGCTCGGTATACGAGAAGCACCCATGGATCGCGATGAACCTCAACAAGGCGTTCGAGGAAGCGAAGCAGCGCTGCATCGAGCTGCTCTCGGATTTCACGTGCGCCCGCATGCCGATGCCCTGGGCCGCGGCTTTCGTCGACGAGATGCGCACGCGCTACGGCGAGGATCCGTATCCCTACGGCATCGAGGCGAGCCGTCCGACCCTCGAAGCGTATTGCCGCTTCGCGCACGACCAGGGCGTCACGCGAAAGCGCATGACCGTCGAAGACCTGTTCGCCCGCGAGACGTGGGCGAGCGCGCGGGTGTAGCGCGACATGCCGCTCTGGCTCACCGAAGCCGACGTCGTCCAGTCGCTCGACCTCGCCGGAGCAATCAAGGCGCTCGAGCGCGCGCTCGCAGCCGAGGCTGACGGCAAAGCCGCGAACATGACGAAGACGCATCTCATGGTGGGCGCGAACGACGTGCTCCAGGCGTTCGGCGGCTCGCTCGCCTCGGAAGGCCTGTGCGGCACGAAGACGTGGGTGAACATCGCGGGCAAGTCGCAGACGGTGCTCATCGTTTTCTCGCTCACCGACGGGGCGCTCCGTGCGGTGATCGAAGCCACGGCGCTCGGGCAGATCCGCACGGCGGCCATGAGCGGTGTCGGCACCGACTGGCTTGCGCCCGCGGATGCCGACGAAATGGCGATCATCGGCACCGGCAAGCAGGCGCTGCCGCAGATCGCCGCGGTGCTCGCCGTGCGTCCGATCGGGCGCGTGCGCATCTACAGTCGCAACGAAGAAAACCGCAAGCGCGCCGCGGACGCCGCGAGAGCGAAATTCCCCGGAGTGGAAGTCATCGCCTCGCCGAGCCTCGAAGCCGCCGTCGATGGCGCACCGATCGTCACGTTGTGCACCAACTCGACGCAGCCGTTCTTCTCCTCGCCGCTCGCCGGGCGCGGCTCGCACATCAACGCCGTCGGCGCCATAGTGCCGGCGCGCTCGGAATTCACCGACGATGTTTTCCCGCGCTGCGCTTCCATCGCCGTCGATACCGTCGAAGGCGTCAAGGAGCTCTCGCGCGAATTCATCGACTACTTCGGCAGCGGGCGGGCCTCGTGGGAGCGCGTGCAGCCGGTCTCCGAAGTCATCCGTTCGGGCAGGCGGCGCGGGCGCGATGCGGACCTCACCTTGTTCAAGGCGATGGGCATGGGGATCGCCGACCTCGCCGTTGCCGTCGAAGTTCTCAAGGCCTCCGATGCACGCGGGATGGGGCAGAAGCTGCCCGAGCGCGTGCGACAGGAGCTGCCGCTCGCCGTCCCGCGGCGCACCACCAAAGGAGTGAAGACATGAGCCAGAGCCCGTTCCTCGACCGCAGCGGCTGGACGCCGAAGCCGCTCGACCTGTGGGAGCCGATCCTCATCACGAAGGAGGAGATCGACGCCGAGATCGAGCGCCTCGCCTCCATACCGAGGCCGGCCAATGGCCGGCGCCAGTCGCTTATCGTGCACCCGCGGTGGCGCGAGCTCGGTGTGGGCCCGGGCTTGAATCCCGGCATCGGCGTCACGCTCGAGGTGCTGAAGCCCGGCGAGGAGACGACGCCGATCCGGCACAACTCGACGCAGATCAATTTCTGCCTGCGCGGTGGGGGCACGGCGATCATCGCCGGCAGGCGGATCGATTATTCGCAGTACGACACCTTCAACTTTCCTTCGATGGCGGTGTACCGCCACCTCAACAACTCGAAGGACGTGCATGCGCGCCTGTGCTATTCGAACGCGCCGCTCCTCGAGAAGCTCAACGTCCACATCGTCGAGGACGATCCCGAGGAGTCGCACCTTCATGCGGTGAAGGAGGAAAAGGAAGCCGCAGGTGAATCAGGCGCGCGCCCGCAGATCGTCAAGCTGGGCGATGACGGCGCGTACCTGATGCCGTACGAAGTACTCATCAATCCGGAGCCGGTCGAATCGAAGCCGCTGCACTGGCCGTGGCACGCGGTGAAGTCGGAGCTCGACAAGCTCGGCAGCCTCGACAGGAACTACCGAGGCCGCCGGCTCTACATGATGTGGAACCCGGCGACCGGCCGGCACAACGGCATCACGCCGAATTTCTTCGCGACCATCACCATCCGTCCGGCAGGCATCATCGACCGGCCGCACCGCCATACGTCGGCCGCGATCAACTACTACTTCGCCGGCACCGGCTACTCCGTCGTGGAGAAGAAGCGCTACGACTGGAAGGCGGGCGACCTCATGCTCTCGGCGCCGGGCTGGGGCATCCACAACCACGCATCGAACGACCAGCCGGTGTACGAGCTCACGGTGCAGGACCAGCCGCTGATGATCTACATGGAGTCCCTCCTGTGGCAGGAAGACCTGAAGAAGCCGTGGCGCGTGCTCGGTACGGAAGCGGGATTCGGCACCAACCGCGACGAGGCGAAGGCGAAGACCGCCTGAGTTTCTGAAGCGGTTCTGCCCGGTGTTAGCATCGATCCAAGGAGGAATGACCATGAACCAGCCTTTACACGCGGCGGTTGCCGCCGCTTTCACGCTTTTCTCGACCCTCGCGTTCGCGCAGTCCGACTGGGCGAAGCGGCCTGCGGTGCAGCAGCTCTACGAAAAGGCGAAGGCCGAGAAGGAAGTGACCTTCTTCGCGCCCAACGCGCGCGAGACCGACTGGGCGACCAAGGCGTTCATGGAGCGATTCCCGGGGATCGAGGTGAAGGCCACTGCCGACCTCCAGTATCCGACGCGCCTCATCACCGAAGCGCGCGCCAACCGGCACTCGGCCGACGTGCTCAGCCATTCGCTCGGCGGGCTGATGGAGATGCAGAAGCGCGAGCTCCTCGCCAACATGGACTGGAGCACGTTCGACGTGCGCGGGTCCAACGTGGTGCTGGGCGGCCAGGCGGCCGCGACCCACAACTTCGTCTACACGGTCATCTACGCGAAGGACAAGGTCAACGCGAAGGACCTTCCGAAGAAATGGACCGACCTGCTCGATCCGAAATGGAAGGGCAAGATGTCCACGCAGGCGTTCCTGCTGCCGCGCATGATGGGCTTCCTCGCCATGGAATGGGGCCCGGAGCAGACGGAGAAATGGGGCCGGGCGCTGATCGAGCAGCAGAACACGCTGGTGCTCAACAACGCGAGCGACCGCTACCTCAAGACCGGCGAGCGCGTGCTGTCGGTTGCCGACAACGTCGCCACGGCCTCTTCGTACAAGCGCAACGGCATCAACGTCGACTACCTCGTCATGGACCTCGTGCCCGCGACGCAATTCATCGTCGCGGTGACGAAGAATGCGCCGCACCCGAACGCCGCGCGGCTGCTGGCCGGCTGGTACGCCTCGGACGAAGGCAAGGCGCTCGCGGAGAAGCTGAACGACGAGGTCGACCTGCGCCCGGGCTCCACCTCCGCGCTGTACAAGCGCGCCGTCGAGAACAAGTCGAAGATCCTGCTCGAAGACGAGAACACCATGGCGCAGCGCGCCGAGTACTACAAGAAATTCTCGAGCTTCGTGCGCGGCACCGAGTAGCGTTTCTTGACGGCAGTCATCGCTCCGATGCGCGGCGCGGCGTCCCGCCGCGCGCGCGGCCGCACGAGCCCGCTCGGGGTCACCGGCCGGATCGTCATCGGCCTGGGCATCGCGATCGCGGTGTACCTCATCTCCGCGCCGCTGCTGATGCTGCTCACCGCGGCCTTCCGGGGGCCGCAGGACCTGCTGCCGTTCGAGCCCGGCGCGCACTGGACGCTGTCGAACCTGTCGGTGTACGCGGACGCCGGCCTGTGGCGCACCATCGTGCCCAACACGCTGGTGTTCGCGACCGGCGCCGTCGCGCTCACCTTCGTTATCTCCTTCATCCTCGCGTGGCTGGTCGAGCGCACCGACCTGCCGGGGCGCCATGGCGTGTTCACGCTGGTGCTGTTTCCCCTGCTCGTGCCCGGCGTGGTGCTCGCCATCGCATGGTCGTTCCTGCTGGCGCCGAACACCGGCTGGATCAACCTGTGGCTGCGCGCGCTTTTTCACCTCGATGGCAACGGGCCGCTCAACATCTTCAGCATGGGCGGGCTGATCTTCTGCCAGGGCATGGCGCAGGTGCCGTTCGTGTTCCTGCTGCTCTCGGCGGCGCTCCGGTCCATGAATCCGTCGCTCGAGGAGGCGAGCAGCGCGTCGGGAGCGAGCCCGTTCACGACTTTCTGGCGCGTGACGGTGCGCGTGCTGGCGCCGGGCCTGCTTGCACCGCTCATCCTGTCGGCGCTGATCACGCTCGAGCAGTTCGAGATGCCGCTCCTGATCGGGCTGCCCGGACGCACGATGGTCTTCAGCACGCGCATCTTCTATGAGCTGAATCCCGACACGGACCTGCCCGCCTACGGCCGCGCCGCGGCGCTCGCGATCCCCTTCCTGCTCGGCGGGATGGCGCTTCTCTATCTCTACAACCTCGCGATCCGCAGCGCCGACCGCTTTGTCACCGTCACGGGCAAGGGATTTCGCCCGGCGCGCTTTGCCCTGGGGCGCTGGAAGTGGCCGGCGATCCTCTTCGTCGCGTTCTATGCCGCGCTGGCGGCGGTATTGCCGGCGGCAGTGCTCCTGTGGGCAAGCCTGTTCGGCTACAACACGGACCTCGCTTCCCTCCCGCCGGTGAACTTCGGCAGCTACACCGAGCTCTTTTCAACGACGAAGTTCTGGATTGCAGTGCGCAACACCTTCGTCGTGGCCGGCGCGAGCGCGGCGCTCGTTACCGTGATCGGGGCGCTCGTGTCATGGACGGTGCTGCGCACGCGCATGCGCGGGAGAGGAGCGCTCGATTTCGTGAGCTTCATCTCCCTCGGCATCCCGTCGGTGATCGCCGGCCTCGCGTGCCTCCTCCTCTACGCGACGCTGCCCGTCGGCCTGTACGGCAGCGTGATGCTCCTCATCATTGCGTACTCGTATCGCCTGGCGGTCACGACGCGACTGTCGCGGGCCGCGCTGATGCAGATCCACGGTGAGCTCGAGGAGGCCTCCTACATGTCGGGCGGCACGTGGCTCACCACGCTGAAGAGCATCGTGCTGCCGCTGCTCAGCCCGGCGCTGATGGCGAGCTTCCTGCTGCTCTTCATCATCGGCTTTCGCGAGTTCACGCTGCCCACCATCCTGCAGTCCGACGAGAACACGGTCATCAGCGTCATCATGTGGCAGCTGTTCGGCGCGAACAAGATTCCGCAGGCCGCGGCGGTCGGCGTGCTGATCATGATCTTCGTGACGCCGGTGATCTTCCTCATGCGCCGCCTTCTGCAGCACGAAGGGCGGACGTGATGCTGAAAGTGGAGCGCCTCGAGAAGACCTTCGAGACCGCGGGCGGCGCGTTCCATGCGGTGAAGGGCATCGACTTCGAGGTCGGAACCGGCGAGTTCTACACCCTGCTCGGCCCGAGCGGCTGCGGCAAGACGACCACGCTGCGTTGCCTCGCGGGCCTCGAGCATCCCGATGCCGGGCGCATCAGCATCGGCGGCCTGGTCGTCGCCGACCCGCAAGCCGGCGTCTACGTGCCTGCGTACCAGCGCGACATCGGCATGGTGTTCCAGTCCTACGCCATCTGGCCGCACATGAACGTGTTCGAGAATGTGGCGTACCCGTTGCGCGTGCGAAAGCCGCGCCCGGCGCGCGCGGAGATACGCGAGCGCGTCATGGAATCGCTGCGCCTCGTCGGCATGGATTCCATGGCCGAGCGGCCCGCAACGCAGCTTTCGGGCGGGCAGCAGCAGCGCGTCGCGTTCGCGCGCGCGCTCGTCCGGCATCCGAAGCTTTTGCTGCTCGATGAGCCGCTCTCCAACCTCGATGCCAAGCTGCGCGAGCAGATGCGCTTCGAGCTGCAGGAGCTGGTCGAGCGCGTCGCCATCACCACCATCTACGTGACGCACGACCAGGCCGAGGCCCTCGCGATGTCGGACACGGTCGCCGTCATGTCCGAAGGCCTCATCGTGCAGAGCGGCCCTCCGCGGGACGTTTACCGGCGTCCGGCCGACGAGTTCGTCGCATCGTTTCTCGGCGCTGCGAACATCGTGACGGCACGGGTCATCGAGCGCTCGGGTGCCGGCCACGCGACGGTGGCGCTCGACGGCGCCGCCGGCCGCCTTCGCCTCGCGCTTCCCGATTCGCTCGCGGCCGACGACACGATCAGCCTCGTCTTCCGCCCCGAGGACATCGCGCTCCTCCCGGGCGGCAACGCAGAGGACAATCTTCTCGAAGGCGAGCTCGAGCGGCTCAGCTTCCAGGGCGGGCTCATGGAATGCCACGTGCGCGTCGGCAAGTCGATCCTGCGCTCGCTGGTGCGGGCCGGCGATGAGCTCGAGCGCGGTGCCCCGGCGTGGGTACGCATCGATACCGACCGCTGCCTCGTGTTCCCGGCGCGCAAGCGAACCTCATAGCAGGAGATGAACATGGATCAGGCCGAGAAACGAATTTCCGAAGGCAGTGCCTACGGCCGCGGCCCGCAGCACTGGGACAGGGAGATCACCGAAGTGGGACCGGGCACGCCTTGCGGCGAGTTCATGCGGCGCTACTGGCACCCGGTCGCGGTGTCGGAGATAGTCGTCTCACGCCCGCAGAACGTGCGCATCCTCGGCGAAGACCTGATCCTCTTCCGCGACGGCAAGGGCCGCGTCGGACTTCTTTATCCGCGCTGCGCGCATCGCGGCACGACGCTCTATTACGGCAAGGTCGACGAAGCAGGAATCCGCTGCTGCTATCACGGCTGGCAGTTCGACGTTCAGGGCAAGTGCATCGACATGCCGTGCGAGCCGGACAACGGCGCGCGTGTCCGGGAGAAGATCCGTCAGCCCTGGTATCCCGTCGAAGAGCTTTACGGCCTCGTGTGGGCGTACATGGGGCCGCCCGAGAAGAAGCCCGTGCTGCCGCGCTGGGACGTCTTCGAGAACCTCGGCCCGAACGAGAAGATGGTCGCGACCGGCTCTTCCACCGGCGCGGGCGGCGACGATACGGTCGAGATCGTGCCGTGCAACTGGCTGCAGGACTGGGAGAACATCATGGACCCGTTCCACATCCCGATCCTCCACACCAGTTTCTCGGGCGTCCAGTTCGTTCCGGAGATGGGGATCATGCCGGACGTGACCTGGGACCATACGGAACTCGGCATGCGCTATATCGCCCACCGCAAGATCGAGGAAGGCCGCGAGATGGACCGCGTGACGCTCGCGCTTTTTCCCCACGTGCGCATCGTGCCGGACGTGCGCCTCATCGAAGGGACGGCGCAGCGCATCGGCTGGGTGGTGCCGGTCGATGACACGCACTTCCGCCTGTTTCACGCGGCGCGCGTGCCGCTCGACTGGAAGGGCCGCGTGCCGACGCGCGAGAAGCCGTGGTCCGAGATGTCCGAACAGGAGCGCCAGGACAAGCCCGGCGACTGGGAGGCGCAGGTCGGCCAGGGCCCGATCAGCTTCCACTCCGAGGAGCACCTTGCCTCGAGCGACAAGGGCGTGGCGATGTTGAGGCGCCTCATGAAGAAGCAGATCCAGATCGTGCGCGAAGGCGGCGATCCGATGGGCGTGACCTTCGATCCGGCGAAGGCGGTGAACAAGGTCGAGGCGGGCAATTTCTATCGCAGCGATGCGGTGACCGCTTGAGGACGCGCGGCGGTAGCATGCGACGATTCCCCCGGAGGAGCACCCCGATGATCGGCTGGATGATCGCCCTGTTCGCCCTGGCAGGCGCCGTGCCCGCGCTCGCACAGCAACCGTCCTATCCGTCGAAGCCCGTGTCGCTGCTCACGCCGTTCCCGCCGGGTCCCGGGCCGGATCTCTACCTGCGGCCGCTGTTCAACAAGGTGTCCGAGCAGATCGGGCAGGTCATCGTGCACGACGTGCGCACCGGCGCCGGCGGGACGCTGGTGCTTCAGCAGGCGCTGCGCGCAGCGCCCGACGGCTACGCGATGACCATCGTGACGAATTCGAACCTCATCCAGCGCCAGCTGACGCCGGGCATCGCGCCGGACATCGTCAATTTCGCCCACATCAGCAGGCTGTCGCTGTCCGGCGCGACGCTCGTGGTCTCGTCGAGCTCCCCGGTGCACCGGCTCGAGGACCTCGTGGCGCAGGCGAAGGCGACTCCCGAGAAGGTCAATTACGGCTCGGGCGGCACGGGCACGCCGTCGCACTTGCAGGGCGCGACGCTCGTCGCGCTGACCGGCATCGAAGCGGTGCACGTGCCGTTCAAGAATTCGGCCGACGTCATTCCCTCGATCCTGCGCGGCGACCTGCAGTTCTCCTTCCAGGTGATGTCGTTCGGCGCGCCGTTCGTCAAGGCGGGCAAGCTGCGCCTGCTCGCCACGACCGGGCGCGAGCGCGCGCGCGAGTTCCCGGACGCGCCGACGCTGTACGAGCTCATCAAGGACGAGCTGGCGGTCCAGGAGAACTGGCTCGGCGTGTCGTTCCCGGCGAAGACGCCGGTCGCGATCGTGCGTCGCATGCATAGTGAGATCGTCAAGGCGATCGCCGACCCGCAGGTGCTGAGGGGCATGGAATCCAGCGGCACGAACGTGAGCCCGAGCGCCTCGCCCGAGGAATTCGCGTCGTACGTGCGCACCGAGTCGGACCGCTGGGGGAAGATCGTGAAGCTCTCCGGCGTGAAGGTCGATCAATAGTGGAGATCCACTGGTACTTCGCGGCGCAGGACGGCACGCATCCGTGGAACCCGAAGGGCACGCGGCTGACCGACTTCGAATACATGAAGCAGCTCGCCGGCGCGATCGACCACAACGGCTACGCCGGTGCGCTGATCGCGACGCTGCCCGGCGGCACCGACCCGTGGACGCTGGCCGCGGGCCTTGCGATGCACACGAAGCGCATGAAGTTCATCGTCGCCCAGTACGCCGGCGTGATCGCGCCGCTGTGGCTCGCGCAGATGGCGGCGAGCGTCGACCAGATGTCGCACGGGCGCCTCATCATCAACATCATCGCGGGCGCCGGCTCGCTCGCCCCGCTTTCCAGCACATTGGGATCCTAAGCTTAGAATTCCACGTGGACAAGTTGTCGCG
>JADMIO012736375.1_pt1:25000-58930 | contig 58930 bp, 48 predicted proteins | sample 8958161 | NCBI WGS metagenome assembly JADMIO01 (sample SAMN16585339, study PRJNA669376) | soil metagenome | isolation source: Crop rotation soil | place: USA: Cullars Rotation, Alabama | collected 2011 | reverse complement strand
AACGCCCGCACTCACAACGACGCTCTTCTGTCGGAGCGCGTCCGTCCTCGGCCGCCCCCTTCCCCTACCTCGACCCCGGCCTTCACATGATCCGTGCCCGACAGCTCGCTTTCAATACAAGCGCAAATCCGATAGGTGGGGATTTCGATGACGCTGAATTCTGATAGCAAGCGGTCGCTGTAGGGAATGGGGGCGGCCGAGGACGGACGCGCTCCGACAGAAGAGCGTCGTTCTGAAGAGGAATCGTCCAGGTAGGGAAAGGTGGCGGTCGAGGACTCCCGCCCTAGGTCGCCCATGTCCAAAATTCCTTTACAACTCTTGAACCGTGATCGATGCGACCTTGTTCTCTTTAGTCACTTTCGCCGTGCAGATCGTCGAACGATCCATGTCAGTTAACAAGTATCGATAAACTCGGACGTCTCCCTCAATCCTCTTCTCAACCAACTCACTTGTATGAATGATCGCGATTGGCAAACTGAACTTATTTAAACTGATTTTGAGTCGTTCGCCTTGTTCAGTGGCTATGACATTGCGAAATTCAGAAGTGAATGTTTGTTCGTCGGCACTGCGTATGGCTAGTCGAAGTAACGCACGTCGAACTAGCGCTGTTGTTTCAGGTTCGGTATCCACGATCGTTGTGACATTCGGCAACTCAAACTCGGGATAAAAACTGGCGGCAAGTCCACGAGCAAACTTAAGGTCCCGCGTTTCCCATGAATTCGCGAGGAAGATGAACGTCATGCTCGTATCGAGGAAACGAATGATGAACGACTTAAATCCCTGCCACGCACCACCGTGAAAGACCAGTCGATGTCCATGAGCGTTCGCGAGGTGCCACCCAAAGCCGTAGTCCTTTGTTGATCCATCACTCAAACGCACCGGAGTCCAGATCGTCTCGCGACTCGTTTTTGATAATGGCTTCTCCGTGTAAAGTGCCGCGTCCCACTTCGCTAGATCGAGTATCGATAGATACAACGAACCATCGGCGGTGGAGTTTGTTGAAGGCGAGACCCACTCCTGGTTCTTGAGTTCCCCTTTGACTAGTCGATAGCCGGATGCGCGATTTGGAACAATGTCAGCTTCTGAGATAAGCCGAGTCGTCGTCATTCCAGCCGGTTTGAAGATCTTCTCCACCAAATAATCAGCGTAGAACTTGCCAGTGACCTTTCCGATGATAATCCCCAGAGTGACATAGCCAGCGTTGCTGTAGTTCCAACTCGTTCCCGGTTTGAAATCAAGTGGGGCCTTCTTGAACAGATCAAACAGTTCCGACTCGGTGTAATCCTTCTTTAAGTCGACCTCCGGTGGATAGTCGCCAAGTCCCGATGTGTGTGTCAGCAAATGCCTGATGGTTATTTCTTTCCAACTTTCAGGAACGTCCGGGAAAAACTTCGTGATTTTGTCGTTAAGTGAAAGTTTGTCTTCCTGGACCAACGTCATGATCCCGGCGGCTGTGAACTGCTTACCGATCGACCCGGACTGAAAAAGTGTTTCGGGCTTCACGGGCACTTGATGTTCGACATTCGAGAGTCCATAACTTTTCAACAAAACGATCCTGCCATTGCGAACGACCGCCACCGACACACCCGGTATCTTGTGCACCGACATTTCCTGTTTGACGAAGCGGTCAAGCTTTCGACCATTCATCTGTTCAGTACCGTAGATTTGTGGAAAGACTTCCGCTGCAAGTAGGAAAAGCAACAGGGTGGCAAGTAAGTGACGCATGGGTGATTGTGAACCTATTCGGGAGGTCACGACAAGAACGGAATTATGTGTCCTTCGCTCTTCGTTGATGGTTATTTTGTGGCGAGTTATCATCGCAGCCGACTAAACGAAAACCGTCTAATGCCAAGCTCAACTAATCAAACTCCTGAGACACCTTTCGTCGATCCCGTCATCGAAGCATATAAGAAAGACATCGACATAACATTCATCATGAAATCAAATCTGAGATTCTTACTTCCATTGTTGCTGTTAGTTGCACCAATCACCATCAACGCGCAGGTTGGTTATTCACTTTTCCGACAGGACTTTCCTCCCGAAGAGTTTGCCGCACGACGTGCAAAGGTTTACGAGGCCATTGGCAATTCTTCAATTGCAGTGGTCCAAGGGGCCGCGAGTCCAGCCGGGTATACACGCTTCCGTCAGTCAAACGAGTTCTATTACTTGTGCGGCATGGAAGTACCGCACGCGTATCTCCTACTTGATGGCGCCAACAAGAGGGCGATGCTCTACCTGCCGCATCGCAACGCTGGACGTGAACGAGGAGAAGGAAAGTTGTTCTCCGCTGAAGATGCAGACGAAGTTAAGAAGGTTAGCGGTGTTGACGATGTTTTCGGTACAGACCTGTTAGCGGAACACCTGGCTCGTGCGGCACGCGGAACTGCGATTAAGAACTTGTTCACGCCATTCAGTCCAGCTGAAGGAACTGCGATGTCACGCGACTTGGCAGTGCGTGTGATTGGTGACTATGCAGCGGATCCATTTGATGGAAGGGGCTCGCGTGAAGGTGATTTTATTCAGTCGATGCGAACTCGCTTTCCGCAGTTCACAGTGAATGACCTGACGCCGACTATCGACCAACTTCGTCTCATCAAGAGTCCACGCGAAATCACGATGATCGAAAAAGCGACTCGACTCTCCGGACTCGCACTGATGGAAGGAATGCGCTCGACGGTGCCTGGCATTTATGAATACGAGTTGGATGCGGTGGCGAAGTACGTCTATTACCGCGACGGGGCGCAGGGTGATGCGTACTACTCATTGATTGCGAGTGCGCAGAATGCGTATTGGCCGCATTACAACGCCGGTCAGCGAAAGATGTTGGACGGTGATTTTCTTTTGATGGATTACGCACCTGACGTTGGTTATTACATGGCGGACGTCACCCGCATGTGGCCGGTGAACGGAAAGTTTAGTCCGTGGCAGAGAGAGTTATACGGATTCTATCTCACCTGTTATCGCGCGATCTTGAAACACATTCGACCCGGCGTGACCGCGCAAGTGATCAAGCAGGAAGCGGTGCGCGACATGGAAAGCGCGTTGAGCTCGACTAAGTTTTCGAAACCTGAATATGAGCGTGCGGCGCGCACTTTCGTTGCAGACTACAAACAGTCAACGACGAGTCCAAGAAGTAGTCTCGGTCACTGGGTTGGAATGGCGACTCATGATGTTGGCGTTGACTCTGGTCCACTTCGTGCCGGAATGGTATTCACGATCGAGCCGGCGTTGGTAGTTCCTGAAGACAAAACCTACGTGCGTCTCGAAGACATGATTGTGATCACTGAAACAGGTGCGCGCATCATTTCCGATTTTGTCCCGATGGATATCGACGGCATTGAAAAGGTGATGCAGGAAGAAGGAATGCTGCAGAAGTATCCCAAGATGAAAGCACCGAGTGAGTAGTGTCCGATAGGATTTTAGCGCCTCTTACATAAAAACAGTTGGGAAGGGGGCAAGCGGAAACTAGCGAACGTATCTAGTCTCGAGTGCGCCCCCGCCTGTCTCTCGCATCCGATACCTTGAAATTGAAAGAGACCTCTTGTGAAACTCAGGCGGGGGCGCGCTCGACTCACTGTTTGCAGTTCCACTATTTCCGCTTGCCCCCTTCCCTACTCCCTTTTTAAATGAACATCCTAGGAGTCAAGGCAATTGTTTCGGTTTTTGTACTAGCTGGTCTAATGGGCGCAATCGTCTTTTCTACAGCCGGCACTTTCGATTACTGGCAAGCGTGGATCTACCTGGTGATCTTCACCGCTGCGTCACTACTCACCACTATCTACCTCATTAAAAACGACCTGGCACTCCTTGCCAGAAGAATGAAGGGTGGACCAACTGCTGAGAGCAGACCGATCCAAAAGTTGATCATGCTCTTCACTTCATTGGCATTTATCGGATTGCTCGTCATGCCTGCACTCGATCGCCGCTATGACTGGACCCGCCTTCCCTTGTTCGTGATAGTCACTGGCGATGCGTTAGTTGCAATCGGTTTCTATTTCATCTTTCGTGTGTACCGTGAGAACACCTACACGTCGGCGACGATCGAAGTAGCCGATGATCAAAGGGTGATTGACACGGGCCCGTACGCATTCGTTCGTCACCCGATGTACGCGAGTGCATTGTTGTACTTGCTGGGTACTCCGCTCGCACTCGGTTCTTACTGGGGACTTGTACCATTCGCAGTTGCGATTCCCTTCCTTGTCTGGCGGCTGTTCGATGAGGAAAAGATGTTAACGCGCGAGCTTCAGGGTTACAGTGAGTACTCGCAAAGAGTTCCTTATCGCTTGGTGCCAGGCGTCTGGTGAAAACAGTAGGCAGAAGGCAGGAGCAGTAGGCAGGAGAAGTCGATTCAGAACCGGGAGCGGCAGCGACCGGCCCGTTTCGATATCAGGCCTGACCCGAGATTCAGGGCGTATGGGAAATTAAGAGCCGTCTGGGAATCGGGCCGGTCGCTGCCGCTCCCGGTTCCGAATCGGCCTCGAACTCCTTTGGTAGCGAGTACGTCGATAAGTGGTGCGCTCTTGGCAAGGACGCAGAAGACAGCTACCAGTTCGGTGCCAAGACCCATTTCCAGGTTGAGAGGCGAGCCGTCAAAGCGTTCATGTTTAGAGTCGACTATGGTCAGATCCTTAGTTAACCATGACAAACAAGAGTTGCCTCCGGAGATTCGCGACGAGTCTGCCTGGCACGGTTCGGAGCTCTCGAAAACCAAACGCTGGGTCGAATTCTTGTCGGCAGACGAGATAGCAGAAGTTGAGAATATTGTTCGTTCACTCGAGTCATCTAAAGCCGACTTAACGACCCTCACTCCCGACCTTGCACCACTACCAACACTGCAGGATCGCTTTCTTAAGTTACTCGACGAAGTCGTTAATGGACGGGGGTTCGTATTAATCAAAGGCTTACCAATCGAGCGTTGGACCAGGCGACAAGCCGGGATTGCGTTTCTTTCTATCGGAGTCCATCTCGGTAACTTGCGAATGCAAAACGCTGATGGTCATCTGCTAGGACATGTTCGCGACCTGGGAAAATCGAGTGACGATCCAAACACGCGCATCTATCAAACACGTGAACGGCAAACGCACCACACTGACTCGTGTGACGTTGTTGGGTTGATGTGCTTACAAACAGCGAAGTCTGGAGGATTGTCGAGTCTCGTCTCGTCAACGACGATTTTTAATGAGATGCGTAGACAACGCCCGGACCTTTTGAAGGTTCTCCTGCAGCCGATCGAAACTGATCGACGGGGTGAGGTTCCGGCAGGTGTTAAGCCATACTTCAACATTCCCGTGTTCAACTATCACAACGGTCAAGTGTCAGCGATCTATCAAAGACAGTACATCGAATCAGCAAGAAGATTTGAAGGCGTTGCGGCACTGACTGCGCCGCAGATCGAGGCGCTCGACTTGTTGGACCAACTCGCAAACGATCCCAACCTTAATCTCGAGATGGAACTTCAACCGGGCGACATTCAGCTGGTTCACAATCACACGATTCTTCATGACCGGACCGCGTTTGAGGATTACGAGGAGCCCGATCGAAAGCGTCACCTGTTGCGACTCTGGATGTCACCTGCGGGGGCTCGTTCATTGCCACCTGTGTTTGCCGAAAGATTTGGATCAGTTGAGCCCGGTCAAAGAGGTGGCGTTTCAGTTCCAGGAATCCAACCCAGGATCTTTTTTTGAGCAACGTGGATTGCAGGGCGACTCAATGAATAAAACAGTAAGGAAGGGGGCAAGCGGAAAGAGCGGGACTTGAATTAGCGAACCAAGCGCGCCCCCGCAGTGTTTCATCAGAGGCCTCTTTGAATGCTAAGTAAGTTGTTAGGAAAGTGAGGCGGGGGCGCGCTTGAGACTAGATATGAGTCACTCGAGTATTTCCGCTTTGCCCCCTTCCTTACTGTTTTTTGGGTGACAGCCCCTAAACTTACAAGAGACCTAACTAAACAGTTGCCCAGCGAAACGCTCAGTCGTGCCATTCGTAAGTGGGACCTGGTAGCCCTGCTCGTGAACGTCACCGTAGGGGCCGGCATTCTCAAACTTCCCGCGGATGTTCAACGACTCGTGGGCAACTACAGCCTGCTCGCATTCGTAGTCTGCGCGGTAATCATCGGACTGATCGCACTATGTTTTGCTGAAGTGGGAAGCAGGTTCAGTGGTACTGGCGGTCCATATCTTTACGCCAGGGAAACGTTTGGTCCAACGCCAGCATTTCTCGTCGGTTGGTTAATGTGGTTAACGAGACTTGCTGGTTTCGCGACACTGGTCCAGGTCTTTATCGCTTACCTCGGTTATTTCTGGCCCCAGGCTCAAACGGGTCTGACGAGAATCGTCATCATCGCGTTTCTAGTCGTGTTACTCACCGCGATAAATCTCATCGGTGTAAAAGCATCAGCACGGACAAGCGACGTACTAACCGTTACCAAATTGATTCCTTTGTTGTTATTTGTCGCAGTAGGCTGTTTCTTTGTCGATCCAACTCGGTTTGCTTTTACAGAATCACCGAGTGCGGGCTCATTCACTTCGGCCGTCTTTGTTTTGATCTACGTATTTTCAGGTTTCGAAGCGGTATTAGTTAACACCGGTGAAGTGCGCGAGCCTCAGCGAGTGATTCCCTTCGCTCTCGTCATAGCATTGAGCCTTGCGGTGCTCCTCTTCCTATCGATACAGGTTGTCTGCATCGGAGTACTACCAAATCTTGCCGCCTCGGAACGTCCACTTGCTGACGCTAGCAAAATGTTTCTTGGCCCAATCGGACCGACAGTGATTTCTGTTGGCGCACTTGTTTCGGTCTTTGGGACTTTAAACGTGATCATGTTGGCCTGTACGCGATTGCCTTTCGCGATGGCGACGCGGAACCAACTACCATCTCCACTCGCGCTGGTCCATGAACGATTCCGTACTCCGTACGTCTCGATAGTGGTCTCGGCTGTCGTAGCGTTACTCATCGCTATACAAGGATCTTTTATCTACGCAGTGAAGGTGACAGTGGTAACACGTGTGATTGTTTATGCGAGTACATGTGTGGCATTGCCGCTTCTGCGTCGGAAGAGTGCTTCGCCTTTCACAGTGCCCGGTGGTGTTGTGGTGGCGGTCTTCTGCGTTGGCTTGTGTGTGCTGTTGTTGGTGAATAGCGGATGGCAGGAAGCTCGCGACGTGTCGATCGCGATTGTCGTGGGATTGGTGATCTATGCGCTCACGAGGTCTCGACAGGATCCACAAGAGAGACACGAGTGAGAATTGACGGACGACGAAGCTCGGCTGGTTATACGTTTATTAAATGTTTTCCAAGTTCTTCTAACTAACGGCCCTGCTCCAGTAAACTCAACTCGATATGTGTAACACGACAAGCGGAAGCATATCGGACACAGACATGAGTGAGCCCATAACTTCCCCCGTTCCTATTGGTTTACTTGAGCGATACGACGTCTCTGATTTTTTTGACGAGATGTTCTCACCAGAAGGTGCGCCTCGCGTTCACTACGAGCAACTTCATCATCGTCTCAGGACCATGACCGCGGAGGCATTTGACGAACGTCGTGGACACGCCGACGTTTCGTTTCTCTACCAGGGAATTACGTTCACTGTTTACGGCCAAAAGACAGAAGGCATTGAACGCATCTTTCCATTCGATCTGATCCCGAGAATCATTCCCGCTACCGAGTGGTCTCTTCTTGAACGGGGATTAACGCAACGAGTTACCGCCCTCAACCAGTTTCTCTACGACATCTATCACGATCAAAAGATTCTCAAAGACAAAATAATTCCGGCCGATCTCATTCTCGGAGCAAAACACTTTCGTCGCGAGATGATGGGTATCAATGTTCCGAAGAACGTCTACGCACACGTCACCGGAACGGATCTGGTTCGCGGTGACAACGGTGACTATTTCGTGCTCGAAGACAATCTTCGATCTCCGTCGGGCGTCAGCTACATGCTTGAAAATCGCCAGGCGATGAAGCGGACATTTGCCACAATGTTCCAACAGTACGGGGTCAGGGCAATCGAACATTACCCGCAGGAGTTACTGGCAACACTTCGTTCGGTTGCGCCTCGCGAGAATCCAGACGCGACAGTCGTGCTTCTCACTCCGGGCATTTACAACTCCGCATATTTCGAACATGCGTTTCTTGCTCGTCAAATGGGTATCGAGATTGTCGAGGGTCGAGACCTCGTCACTCACGACAATCGCGTGTACACCAGGACCACCAAGGGATTGCAACCGGTTGATGTCATCTATCGACGTATCGACGACGACTTCCTTGATCCGCTTTCATTCAACCCCGCCAGCACGCTTGGTTGTGCCGGGATTCTCAACGCGTGGCGTGCAGGCAATGTCACTCTTGCCAATGCTGTTGGCACTGGCGTCGCCGACGACAAAGCCGTCTACGCGTTCGTGCCAGCGATGATTCGGTACTACCTCGGCGAGGATCCAATCCTCGAAAACGTTCCGACGTATCTCGCGATGCGTGACAACGAGTGTGACCACATCGTGAAGAACCTCGACAAGCTGGTTGTAAAGTCGGTGAATGAAAGTGGTGGTTATGGAATGTTAGTTGGCCCACATTCAACCAGTGCGGAACGCGACAAGTTTCGCGATCTGATTTTGAGTAATCCTCGTAACTTCATCGCCCAACCAATCATTCGGCTGAGTCGACATCCAACCTACCTCGACGGCGAGCTTCGTGGATGTCACATCGATCTTCGACCGTACATTCTCTGCGGCGAAAAAGTAACGATAGTGCCGGGTGGACTTACTCGGGTTGCGTTACGCAGCGGTTCGTTAGTGGTGAACTCTTCACAAGGCGGCGGAAGTAAAGACACCTGGGTGCTGAACGACTAAACAAATGCTTTCGAGGGTAGCAGAAACACTTTACTGGATGTCGCGGTACGTCGAGCGTGCCGAAGATATAACTCGCATTCTTACCGTTAACTTTCACGCGCAACTCGATGCGAAAGTGCAGGACACCCGCGACGTGTGGCAGCCAATTATCGCGATCACCGGTGATGAAGCGACCTTCAACAGGAATTTCAACGAGTACAACGCTCGAACTGTCAGCGAGTTTCTACTGTGGCATCCGGAAAATTTAAGTGCAGTGACGACTTGCATCACCCTCGCACGTGAAAATGCGAGGAGTGTTCGTGAGCAGATAAGCAGCGAGATGTGGGAATACATTAATCGCTTGTATTTTCTAGTGCGAGACCTGAAACGCGAAGTCAGTGCTCGTGGTCCATATGAATTTTTTGATCAGATTCGTTTAGGGTCGCAGGCATTCCAGGGCATAACGAACGAGACCCTTGCTCACAGTGAGGCATATGAATTCATTCAGCTCGGAAAACATCTCGAGCGGGCAGATAAAACCGTTCGTATCCTCGACGTGAAGTACGCTGGTGTAAATCGAATGACTGGTGGGCCGGAGGTTTCATTACAACTGATCGCGATGCTGCGTTCGTGTAGTGCGTTCGAAGCTTTTCGAAAAACGCAGGCTTCACAGCTTCATTCAGCCAGAGTTGCAGAGTTTTTATTGTTGAGCCAGGAGTTTCCGCGGGCCGTTCTTTATTGCCTGCAGCGTGCGCTGAAATCGGTAAACGTGATTTCTGGCGAGAAAACGAAAGGACACCTGTTAAGCCCGCAGCGGATGCTCGGGCGGATCTGTTCTGATTTGGGTTATCTCGAAATCGATGAAGTGCTCGATCAGAACATGCATCCGTATCTTGATCGATTACTTAGCAGCCTGAATCAGGCGGGCACCGAAATCACCACTACATTTTTCAACACGCAGGTAATCTTATCGTCGCCTCAAGGCGCCCGACACCAGGCACAAGCGCAGCAGCAACAGTGAGATCTCAATGAAGCTTCGCGTCGAACACACTACGAAATTTACTTACGAGCATCCCATTGCGGAGGCCTACACAGAGATGCGAATGTGTCCGTCAGATGGAGCCGGACAACGTTGTATCAGGTTCAACTTAGTAACCGAACCCGATGGACAGGTAATGCAGTACCAGGATCGTTTTGGAAACATGGTCCACCACTTCGACACTCTTCAGCCTCACGATCAACTAATCGTGCGAGCCACGAGTGAAGTTCATTTGAGTGATACGTTCGCCGACTATCAACGTGAGCTGTCCCCGCTCGACAGTTACGACTATCTCTCGGCCGGCAATTACACGGAAATGAACGATGAGATTCGATCGTTTGCGAGCAGCCAGGTAACGAAAGACGACGATACGGCGACTGTCCTGGGACTGATGCATTCGTTGCACAAGTTGATGCAGTACGAACGCGGCGCAACTGATGTAAAGACTACTGCTCCAGAAGCGTTGAACCTGGGGCGTGGTGTTTGCCAGGACTTCGCACACATCATGTTGTCAGCATGTCGAGCGGTTGGGATTCCCGCACGGTATGTCAGCGGATATTTGTTTAGTCCAAACTCGGCAGCATCGAATGGGCAACAAAGTAACGCCGCTTCACATGCGTGGATTGACGCGTTTGTGAACGGACGAGCGTGGATGTCAGTCGACCCTACCCACGATTCGCTACAGACAAATCAATATGTCCGGGTCGCAGTTGGACGCGACTACTCTGATGTCCCGCCGACAAGAGGTGTCTATAAAGGTGCTGCCACGGAAACGCTGGATGTGAATGTTGTGGTGACTGCCGGGTAAAGAACGACAAACCTTATTTCTCATATCTCATTTGATATATCTGATTTTTCATTTCGACTACCTCAAGTTGGTCGACTCAAAAATGATCAATGAGATATGTCAATTCATACGTGACAAATCATTTCTTTAACTCGCCCACACCATTTCAGTATCATTCGCTGGTCCATTTTTCGACAATTTTGCGCGTTAACTTACAGGACGTTCTTCATGAGGGAGGCGAATGTGATGTACGACGCGATAATTGTTGGGGCACGCTGCGCAGGTTCACCGCTTTCAATGTTGCTGGCGCGCAAGGGTTACAAGGTCCTGCTGGTCGACAAAGCCACTTTTCCCAGTGACACCATCTCAACACATCACATTCACCAACCCGGTGTCGCACACCTCGGACGCTGGGGTCTGCTCGAAAAAGTTAAGGGATCAAACTGCCCTTCCACTCAACAAATCAGTTTTGACGTTGGCCCATTTGCCCTCGTTAGTACGCCGCCACCAGCCGGTGATGTCGTCGACGCCTATGCTCCAAGACGCCGTGTGCTCGATAAGATTCTTGTTGATGCTGCGGTCGAAGCGGGAGTTGAACTTCGCGAAAATTTTTCAGTCGATGAACTGACCACGGACGGCAAGAACATCACCGGAATACGTGGTCATCACCAGGTAGGTAATACAGTTCAAGAGCGAGCTCGGATTGTGATTGGCGCTGATGGTGTTCGGTCATTTGTTGCACGCGCGGTAGACGCACCAATCTATCTCGATCACGGAATGTTGACTTGCAACTATTACACGTACTGGAGTGGCGTTGATCTAGACGGTGTTGAACTCTATTCGCGAGTCGGAAAAGCGATCGTTGCCGACAAAACCAATGACGGATTGGTGATGGTCACTGTCGTCTGGCCGATCGATGAATGGCAACAAGTGCGAGCTGATATTGAAGGCGAGTACATGCGATCGATCAGTGAAGTTGCGCCGAAACTTTTTGCGCGATTAAAAGCGGGACGACGTGAAGAGCGGTTTGCCGGGACTGGCTTTCTGCCAAACTTTATTCGCAAGCCATTCGGATCCGGATGGGCTCTTGTGGGCGATGCTGGTTACGTAAAAGACCCCATCACAGCGCAGGGGATAACAAACAGTTTCAGTCATGCCGAGTTCCTGGCCGAGGCGTTGGACGATGCGTTTTCAGGTCGTAAGGAGATGTTGAAGTCGCTCGCAAACTACGAACGCAGACGCAATGACGAAGTGTTGTTGATGTTCGAGCACACGTGCAATCTAGCGAGACTTGGACCACCGCCAACTGACCTGCTGGCGCTGATGAATGCGCTGCGAGGCAATGAGTTTGAGATTGGAAGATTTCTCGGCACGATTACGGGGACTGTGGCATTAGCGGATTTCTTCTCTCCAGCGAATATGAATCGGATGCTTCACGCTTCTGCTCTAAAACCTGCCGCATAGAGCAGTCAATGTCCGATAAACTTCAGTTTGTCGCCCTCGCCTTAGAAATCACTTCCATCAAGGAGATAATCTTAGGGAAAGGGCGACAAACTGAAGTTTATCGGACATTGGGGTCGCAGTTGATTGGGATAATTCTAAGGCGAGGCGACAAACTGAAGTTTATCGGACATTGGGGTCGCCGTTGATTAGGATAATTTTAGGGAAAGGGCGACAAACTGAAGTTTATCGGACATGCTCTTGATAAGGATCTTGACTTTGATCGCAACAAACAGCTAGAAAATTTACGTAGCCCCAAAAAGCCAAATTCTCAGGCTTATTAGCCGTTTAGATAATTTAAAGGTCTGACTCACTTAAACGAGGGATACTTACCTTCAGTTAAGTCGAGGTTCACGGTTGGGGGTTCCTAATGCAACGGTACCGGATCGCACTCTTTTCAGTCTTACTTGTCGTTACGACCATTTCCTTACTGGTCTCATTTCCCCAGCAAACAACAAAAGCACAAAACGGATCAGCGTCAACCGTACCTTTAATCATCAGCGAATTTCGTCTGCGTGGTCCCCAGGGTCCACAGGACGAGTACATCGAGATCTACAACAACAGCGACTCTGCACACGTCGTTAACTCGGTTGATGGAACCGCCTCAGGTTATGCGTTGGTTGGATCTTCCAACGCAACACTGAATGACACTCTCGTCACTACACGCTTTGTAATTCCCAACGGTACGGTTATCCCAGCTCGCGGCCATCTTCTCGCGATCAACTCAAACACTCCCGGCGGCTACAGTCTCGGAAACTATCCATCCGGCGCTCCGTCCGGCGGCGGATCTACAGCGATTGGAAACATCACTTACACGATTCAAATCCCCGACAACGTCGGTATCGCACTCTTCGGAACTTCAGTCGCTTTCAACTATACCCTTGGAAACCGAATTGATGCGGTCGGATCAAGTTCAGACAACAATTCGCTATTTCGCGAAGGCCCAGGGTATCCCGCTATCGCTTCCACGAACCTCGAAGGAAGCTTCTTTCGGAAACTGCCCGGAGGATGCACCGGATCACTTTCTGGTAACTGCACCACCATCTCCGCCGTCACGACGACTCTTGGTCCAACAAGTCCGTACCCGCAGGACACCGGAATCAATTCAGATGATTTTCTTTATGGCGATGTCGCTGCGACTGACCTTGGCACCAGTCGACGACTCAGCGCGCCTGGCCCCGAAAACCTGGCGGCTCCTGTCACCGGCATCCAAAGTCCGGGGTTAGTTGTCACGCGTTTAGATTCGACTGTTCCCGAAGATTCGGCACCCAATCGCGTTCGAAACACTTCACCAGGCTCATTGCAAAATTCAACCTTCGGAACTGTTACTTTCAGACGTCGAATTACGAACAATCTTGGTCAACCGATCACTCGACTTCGTTTTCGCATAGTCGACATCACTACGCTTCCCTCTATCGGAACGGGATGCAATGTGGAGCCAGCACCGGCAGGTTGTGCCGCTGATCTTCGTGCACTAACTGCGAACATAGCGAATGTGACAGTCAACGATCCCGCCACTTGCTCCCCTGCTTCAACGCCGTGCAATGTCGGTGTCGCCGCAACGAATCTCGAAGGACCTCCGGTGCAGGCGTTTGGAGGTGCATATAACAGTTCATGGTCGGCAGATGGCATCACTACGGTCACGCCGCTTTTGAATAACCAGACTTTGAACATTCAGTTTGTTACTGGTGTGCAACAGACGGGCGCCGAGCGTTTGTACGTTGTAGTGGAAGCAACGCCTCGTTCTGGTCCGGCTACCACCGCGGTCGTTCGCCTGTCAGGTCCGGGCGCAAGTTCGTCCTTTCAGTTTGAGCAGCCTGTCTATTCAGTGCAGGAAGACATCACAACAACGACTGTCAATGTTCTTCGATCTGGCAACACTACCGCTGCAGCAACTGTCGACTTCGCCACAACCGACGGAACTGCGACTCAAAAGAACGACTACACGATCGCTCGCGGCACCCTTAACTTCGCAGCCGGTGAAACGAGTAAGACGATCACGTTGCTGGTAAATGAAGACACTAAAACTGAAGGCACAGAATCGTTCTCGCTTAGCCTGAGCAATCCGACCGGAAACGGTATCGTTGACACTATCGGAACCGCAACGATTCAGATCACAGACGATGTTGCTGAACCAGCGAGTAATGCGATCGACGATCAGACAATCTTTATTGGTCAGCACTATCACGACTTCCTCAATAGACAACACGACGCGGCGGGTCTCGCCTTCTGGGTCGGGACGATTACTGCGTGTGGTGGAAATCAACAGTGCATCGAGGTAAGGCGAATCAATGCGTCAGCAGCGTTCTTCCTTTCCATTGAATTTCAACAGACGAGTTTCTACGTGCTGCGCTTGCAGCGTGTAGCTTTTGGGAAAAAGTCAGACACGGCAGCGCTACGTTTTTCTTATCTTGAGTTTGTAAAAGATGCTCGACGTGTTAACGACGGAGTAATCGTTGGACAAGCGGGCTGGGAGCAGCAGCTTGAAACTAACAAGCAGAGTTATGCGACCGACGTAGTTAATAGTCCGGCTTTCACCGCGCGGTTCCCGTTGGTGCAAACTGCGACTCAATACGTCGACGCACTTTTTGCTTCGTCGATGGTCACGCCAACAGCAAACGAACGACAAGCTGCAATTACAGCTTTCGGTGCAGGCGGAACACCTGGACGCGTTGCTGCGCTGAGAAGCGTAACTGACTCGACGTCGGTAACGAACGCTGAATTCAATCCGGCATTTGTTTTATTGCAGTACTACGGTTACTTGAGGCGAGCACCAACGGACGCGCCCGACACGAACGACGACGGTTACCAATTCTGGCTGGCGAAACTCAATCAGTTTGGAGGAAACTTCGAACAGGCGGAGATGGTAAAGGCGTTTATTAATTCGATCGAATACAGGAATCGATTTGGACCGTGATAGTGGCGACTTGATTGAGAGGTGCACCTATTGGACCGGGGCGACCGAGGACGGGCGCCCCGATTCACTAAAGTCGTCCCCGGTCCAATAGATTCGCCCATCAGTCTTACACTCCATTCAACTCGCGGAACTCACGCGCGATTTCCGAATTATTGAACGTCAAGCAGACTTGCGTTCCATCAGCACTCAATTTCCCACTCATTCCAGCTACATAATCCGAGTCTTTCAAAAACTGTATCGCAAGTAACGGCGCGTCCAACAGTGCGCGGCCCATGATCGGCAACAACAAAACTCGCGCAATCACTTCAAACAAAAATCCACCAAGTAAGCCGACAAAAAGTCCGGCAGCTGCACCCAACACCAGCGAGTTTGCGTTTCCATTTTTCCCCATCTCATCAAGTCTCCACTTCCAACCTTGAAACGTCACGAGGCCAAAAGTGATCAGACCAGCGAGCAACAAACCCAACACGAATGGAATACACCCGGCCAGGAACACCGCCTTCGTTCCTCGTGCACATCGAATGCAGTGAGGAATTTCCAGCTTAAGATTAACGGGTTCCTGTCGCTGGCCTCGTGTAACTAACTTATTAAGAACCATCCTCGACTGCGCTTGCTTAGCCGCCCCGCAACACACACATCGATTCGGAAAAACAACCGCTGTATCTTTGATTGGTAACTGGATTTGTTCTGACATCGATTGAAGAGCGACGTCGGGATGAGTCTTAACTAGCTGCCCAGAAAGCTATGAGTGCGGGCACGATCAACCACAAGAGCCCCTTGACCAGGAAGAAAAGAAATCCCAGGAGCCCAAGTCGTTTGATCCATAAGGGGAACCGCATGTTCACTGTCGCAACTTCCTTGGATGAAGTGAATCTATAGTGCCTTACCAACGCTCGTTAGTAAAACCCCAAAATTACTACTAACGATCTTAATGAGAAGAGCGCACGTTGTGTTTCCTTCACCGTGATTGTTGTCCGAGTCCCGCTGTTCTCGCCGTATTAACGGTCTTCAAATAACTCCTCGCCTCCACCAGTTCGGGTCGCGTGCCTTCTCCAAAGCGACAGACCTCCAACAACTTTCGATAATACGCCACCGCTTTCTGGTTCTCGCTGGAGAGACGCGCCGCACGCGCTGCACCCAAAAGCGCATTGAATCTATTTGGCGTGTGACTCAACGCTGTTTCAAATGCAACCAATGCTTCTGCAGGTTGTTTCAACTCGATCAAAAGCTCTCCAAGTTGTTCACGAGCAGGCAGCAAAGTTCCTGGTGTCACGGGATGTTTTTCAGTCGAGTCATCCAGATCCGCAATCGCTCGCATCATTAACACCGCGTCGCCCTTACGTCCCTCCGCATAAGCTATCCACGCGGTTACGACTTGCCGTTTGATATCTATGTCCGTCTTCCAGTCGTAGTCACCTCGATTGTCTGGGAGTGAATTCATTGCGGAGACGAGCGCGTCCACCTCTTTCCGCGCTGCTGCAAGATCACCCGTTCGCACTGCACCAATACCGCGTGCAAAGTGTATGAACGACTCCGCCCAAAGAAATTTCTGCCATGGAAAATTCGGCATCCTCGCGGGATAGAGCGGTAACTTCGCGGCCTCCTTCCATTGTCGTCGCTCGAGTGCATAACGAGCCGGTATCGCCGCGGTCGCATACGCGACTTTAAAATTTAGCGGGTCGACTTGCTGGATATTATTCAACTCGCTCACTACCGCTATCGCCTTCTTATCTTCAGCACCTTGTAAGTACGCGTAAACCAGATAATCCATCGCGTGCAGTTGTTCATCCCAGGCGCCTTTCAGGTGATGCTTCACGGCGTAAGCCCTCGCTGCCGCATGTGCATCAAGGTTCGACTTGATAGCCTCTTGCCACAATCCAAGCCGGGTGAAAATGTGCGAAGGCATATGTTGAGCGTGCGAAGAAGACGGAGCGATCTTCGCGTAACTTCGAGCGGCAGGCAGTGCCAACTCAGCAAGCGACGGATAGTCGTAACCATGAATCAGGTAATGGGCAATGCCGGGATGTTGAGGATTTCGCACGAGGAGCTTGTTCAAAATTTGAGCCGCCTCTTTTTCACGAGCATAAGTCCCATCGCGACTCATTGTTCCTGCGGTGACCAGTGCCAACGCATAAAAAATTGCGGCTTCGGAATCCGACGGATTGGTCGTGTGAAGTCGCTTCATTAAATCAACGTAAGCGAATGTTCGAGTTCGATGATCAAACTTGTCGGAGTCTTTGTAGAAGGCGGCGATCGCATCGATATAGTCGCGCTCTCGTTGAGTCGAAGCACCGACGAGCTTCGCTTTTTCAGCAGCCGCGGAACCCCTTTTCAATTCATCGGGCGTCGGCGGAACCCAGAGTGGATGAAAGTTACTCATCGCGATTCCCCAGTACGCCATTCCACATTTAGGATCTACTTCAGAAATCTCAGTAAAGGCTTTTTCCGATTCTTCGTACTCAAACGAGTGCAGCCACGCAACGGCGAGATTGAATTGCTTTCGAGTTTGCGCTGAACAGCTAACTTCAAAACTTACCTGGCCCAACTTCGCGTCGCCCTGTTTTTGCTTGTCGTGCATTTCCTTGTGCGGAGCCTGGGCATACGACATTGAAACAATCGAAAAAACCAGGACGATTAGCTTGATTGGGTTCGATTTCATGAGGTGACCTCGAAAGGTTTAGCGTGCTGAACGTGCGGGGGATTCGATGCGTGTACCTGGCGTCGAGGTCAGAAGTTTAGCATGAGCAAAAACAGAAAAGCCCACTCGATTTCCGAGTGAGCTTTTACTCGCGACTCGCCACTTAACCACCTACTTGCTTTGCACATCGACGAGCCGGCAAATGAATCCCCAACCACCACCCAACTCACTAACAGCCAGGACTAGGTCGTTATGCCCCTTCTTCAGTGGCAAGTAGATTGAATCGTTTTCTGCATTAACAATTCCGAGAAACCCCGGGTCGCGAAAGTTTTGTGCACTCTTCCCGCGATAGAGGATTTGATCGTTCAGAAAAACACTTACTTCATCGCTGTATCCAAGTTCTAACTTCTTAATTTGATCACGGTCAGACTCGATACTTGTCTTCGCGTAAACGAGCTTCGTACCTGGCTGAGGTTCGAGTCTCTTCGTAAAGTCGTTTGCGAAAGTAACTCTCAGGTGAGGCGCTTCCAAGTACCGATAGAGCACAACAAAACCCGGAGGCTCGGCTTCCACATCCTGCCACTTCATTTCGTTGCGCTCCGCGGGAGACAACGGTCGTTCGACATTCCTGGCAAGGGCGTCGAAGGCCTGCGATATGGACCACTTTGTCAACGTGTTTACGGGCATCGGCGGAAGGTTACGCTGCCACTTTGCTGGGGACGTCTCGCGAAATTCAAAGTTGGAGAAGTAGGTTTCTCCAATCAAAACGTGAAGCGCAACAAATCCCTTTTGAACATCACTCTTCAAATCGTTCATCACGAGTGCAGGCTTATTCATGTCTTTAACGAATAGCTTCGCCTGTGCACCAGTAACTTCAAGCCGAAGGTGAAACCAGGTATCTCTCGGGATTTCCACGGCACCGGTAAAGCCTTCACCGTTGTAGATCTGCCAGTTCGCACCTGTTTTAAAAATCGGCGTGTACTGCATCGCGTCGGGAAGTCCAGTCTTATGTTGACGAAGGTAAACCCATTCTCCCTCAGCTCCGTCATTCGCAAGTCTGAACTGAAAACCAAAAAAGCCTCGTAGAGCCGGCGTCGCAACATCGACGTCGATGATTCCGTCGCGCATTTCCAGATCTTTGACGATAGCTGCGCCGCCATTCAGCTGTATCGCTTTCCTTCCCTGGTATTCGGTCACCTTTGCATTGCCCTCGAGTTGCCACCGAGTCGAGTCCGGAGCAAGCCGCAGCGGACTCTGGGTCGAAGTAAAAACTTGAGCGACCTGGATGGATCCGAAATATGAAATAGCGATCAGGAGTATCAGAAACAACTTGGCTTTTTTCATGGCAAGGAAGTCTATTCCAGTGTGACGTATGGCAGTCCACTTTCCTGGGCCAGTACGGCCATAACCGGAGTTGAAGCGGCTCGACCCAGCGACGAATTCCCTGTGCAACAATCGAGGATGTAGACAACCTACAGGCTATGGTGTAGATTGCCTACACCCTTTAAGCTGGGAGGAATTATCCGAGTGAGACGGCGCTACAAGAATCGCATTGAACTTCTCCAGGGAACCCTCGACCTGTTGATTCTGCAAACGCTCCAATGGGGTCCCCGTCACGGATACGGAATTAGCCAGGCGATTCGAAATGGCTCGGGCGACGTCTTACAAGTCGACACTGGCTCTCTCTACCCTGCACTACATCGACTCGAGCGGAAGAAGTGGATCAAAGCTTCATGGACCACATCCGATAACAACCAACAAGTAAGGACATATCAACTGACAGCGCTCGGCAAGAAGGAACTAATCGAAGAACGGACAAACTGGGAACGACTGTCAGCTGCGATGGCAGGAATTCTTCACCCCTCAGAACCTGGAGGTGAAGGATGAAATTCTTCTCTCCAATGAAGAACAAAGACGAAGAACTCGACGCTGAGATACGGAGCCATATTGAAGAAGCAGTGACAGAACGCGTCGAACGAGGTGAATCGCCTGAACAGGCAAGGGTTAACGTGTTGCGTGAATTCGGGAATGTAGCGCTCGTAAAGGAAGTCACGCGCGACATGTCTCGATGGGCCCTCTTCGATCGTATGTGGCAGGAATTGAAGTTTGGAATTCGAATGCTCCGTCGTAACCCGGCCTTCTCCCTCGTCGCCATTCTTACCCTGGCGCTTGGCATCGGTGCGACTACCGCGATCTTTAGTGTTGTCTATGCTGTCGTGTTACGCCCGCTGCCGTTTGGTCACGCTGAACAGCTCGTCGCCATCTGGACACAGACTCCTCAAGTCGAAAAACTTCCTGTTGCGGCCGCGGATCACGCTGATCTCAAGAAGCTTGAGACTGTTTTTGAAGATGTCGCTATTATTAGACCAAGCAACAACTACAACCTGACGGGTGATGGCGAACCCGAGTGGCTCCAAGGGTCGAGTATTCCGTCGAACTTGTTTCCGCTTCTGCAAGTCGCGCCACAAATAGGACGAAACTTTACCGTGGAGGAAAATCAACCGGGACGGGATCACTCAGTGATCTTGAGTCACGCACTATGGCAGCGACGCTATGGAAGTGATCCGAATATTGTTGGTCGGTCTATTCGAATTGAGAACATTCCTTACACCGTCGTGGGCGTGATGGGACCAAAGTTTCAGTATCCAAATAAGGATGTACAGATTTGGACTCCTCTGACGATCAACCCAGCCGATTTTCAAACTCGAACTGGTTACCGCCACTTAACTATTGCTCGTCTCAAGCAAGGAGTCACGGTTGACCAAGCGCAAAAACAGGTCAGCTTGCTTGCAGCTCAACTGGCCCAGCAGTATCCGGCGAATCAGAATGTTCGATTCAACGTAACGCCACTGAGACAAGACATCGCGAGCCCGGCCTCAAAACCCCTTGTGATTTTGCTTGTCGCGTCTTTCGGATTGCTTCTAATCGGCTGCTGCAATCTCGTTAATTTACTTCTAACGAAAACGCTATCGCGTAGTCGTGAAACTGCTGTTCGTTCAGCGCTCGGGGCGACGCAAGGTCAATTGCTTCTACAGGCGGCAGCCGAGTTGTTTCCTGTTCTGGCGATTGGAGCAGCCCTCGGCTTGATTGCTGCGACACAAGGCGTCAGGGCACTCCTTCCAGTACTTCCGGCAACTCTGCCGCGCGTTGAAGAAATTGCAGTCAACTTGCCAGTGTTGTTGTTTAGCGTTGGCCTGCTCGTAATTACTTCTGCACTTGTGCTGATCTTTCCGGTGCAGCAAATGAGGCGTTCGGATCTTGTGTCCACACTGCGTGAAGATTCGAGAACATCAACCGGAACCAAAACCCGGATAAGAAATCTACTGGCGGTAGGCCAGGTTGCGCTCGCGGTAATACTTCTCACGGGCTCCGGGTTACTAATCAGAAGTTTTGTCGCACTTAAAGAAGTGGATCCAGGCTTTCGCTCTCAAGGTGTGTTGAGTATGCGCATTGCGATTCCACGGAATAAATACAAGCAGGACGAGAATGTCGCAGCACTGAGCCAAACGATCCTGGAAAGAGTTAGAGCACTGCCAAATGTAGAAGCGGCGGGAATGGGAAATCGCTTGCCGCTTAGTGGTCCAACTGGTCTATCAACGATCCAGTTTGAGAAAGCAGGCCAGGATCCGGGCAACCTGGGTGCAACAGACGACACGACAATCACCCCGGATTATTTTAGCGCTATGAACATTCCACTTCTGCAAGGTCGTTCGTTTACCGACCGCGACACGGCAGATTCACCAATCGTGGCAATCCTCGATGAACAAGTCGCACAACGAGCATGGCCGGGCGAGAATCCGATTGGCAAACGGATTCGAAGCGGACCAACAAGTCCATGGGCGGAGGTCGTAGGGGTGGTTCGTCACGTTCGACATGAACAACTCGAAAGTGATCGACGATTACAAATCTATTGGAACTACTTGCAGCGTACTCGAGATCGAATGTCGCTGGTCGTGCGCACGTCTGGTGATCCACGTTCACTCGTCGCACCAGTTCTCGGCGCGATCAAGTCAGTCGATCCGGATCAGCCAGCGTATGCGATTCGCACGATGAATGAAGTTGTCGATCAGTCGATCTCTTTGCAATGGTTCAACGCGTTAGTTGTGTCGCTGTTTGCGGGATCGTCGCTCGTTCTCGCAATGATTGGGGTCTATGGAGTGATTGCCTGGGCTGTGAAGCAAAGGACGCGTGAGATCGGAGTGAGGATTGCGCTGGGCGCCCAACGAAGAACCGTAATCGCGATCGTGCTTGGTAGCGGTATGAAAATCACGGCGATTGGAATGGGACTTGGATTGATTGGTTCGCTTCTGCTATCTCGTCTACTCAGAAGTCTACTCTTTGAAGTAGGCCCAACAGATCCGATCACTTTCGTCGTCGTGCCAATCGTACTTGTTGCTTCAGCCATTCTGGCTTGCCTCGTGCCGGCGATGCGCGCGGTGAGAGTCGATCCAATAATCGCGTTGCGGCATGAGTAAGAGTGATCTTCGGATCTTGGTACTTTGATCTTTGATTTCTGACGGTTGATCTTGGAGATGGATTTAACCAAAGATCAAAACACTAAGATCTAAGGTCTAAGATCTTCTTAGGGTTCCGGCGTTGCCGGAAGCTCAGAGGCTGACTCACCTTCCCCGACAGGTTCCGCGCTGGTCCTTATATTCCCGACATTTCCTGCCGCTACTTCGAACTCGACGAAGATGGGTTTCTCATTGCGCAGCAGATCGATGATGTAAGGATAGTGTTCGGCAGGATAGTGACACGAGATATAGCCGTTTGCTTTTTGTGTATCTGCGACTGGCATCGTCGAAGCATCGTGGTGAAAAAAGGCCGCTCCAACCAACATGTTGTTCTCGTCTCTCAGGCCAATGATGGCCCGGTACGGATGACCGCTGACGTTCCTACCTCCGGCGTAGTATGCAACGTCGTAGTTCTTCACCTCTCTAATTGCCATTGGGGAAACTTCTCCTGTTTTCTGAAATGTGTACCCGCGTCACCGAATGGATCAAAGCTGACTTTATAGTGGGGCTTTAGGTGTTGGTCAAGAAACCTGGTCGACGTGGCGAGCAATCAATTCAGCTCATCGTCTTTTGAATACTTCGTTCCCTTCACGGTCATTTCTAGAGCGAGTCCCTTGTCAGTCATTTGGTAAACCCAAACTCCTGGTCCACCGGCAACTGCGCCCTGTAACGATCCGCCACCATCACTCGTCTTGGCAGCAGCAGTTGTCTGACCACCCGAGTCCCAATTGCCATCCGCGAAGTCGTCCATCGCCTTCTTGTTTTGGAACACAAAGACGAGACTGAACTTCTTCACACCCATTCCCAACCCCGCTTGAATCTCGCGCATTTTCATGTAGGTAACGTGCTTCGTTTTGTTGTCGACGACGATGCCGCTTCCACTTCCACCGCCACCTAGAAGAATCTTTGCGCTCTTGTTATTGAACACCGCGTAACCGACACCCGCTTTGACAGCAGCCCGGGCGGATGGTTGCGCCTTGTAGAGTTTCTGCAATGTCTGGTCTGCCTTCTTGCGTGCTTCAACTTGTTTCTCCTCCTTCGTCTTGGCGAGAACAGTCACGGCAGAGAGCAGAATCAAAACCAGTGCGACTAACAATCTCGGTTGCTTCATGGTTACACCTTTCACTGCGAGGTGATTGGAAATCGAGTCGAGATTATCCTGAGATTTGAACGCCAGACACTGTTAAAACTGCTAGGAAACAAGCGGACTAGGTGACGTAGTCGGGTTCAGCCGTATACTGACTCAGGTGAAAGAGAAACAGAACCTAACAAGCCACAATCAAATATGAAAACTGTAACTCGCTCATGTGCAATCGGATTCATAGTTGCTTCCCTTCTATTCACACCGGTAATGGCCTCCCACAGAGACGCGAGTTTCTTCGACGACTTCAACTATTCCAGTAAGAGCCAACTCAAGAAAAATGGTTGGATAATTCGCACCGAGGCCGGTTGGCCAGGTGTGCCTGGTGCAAACTGGTTGGAGCAAGGGGTTTCACTTTTAAGAGATCCCGACAATCGCGCGAATCGAATTCTGCGAATGACGTCATCGACTGACGGAACCAACGCAGGTACAACCCAGACTCAATTCTGTCAGCAACGCAAATTTCTCGAAGGCACGTACGCGGCCCGCGTCCGTTTCAGCGACAGTCCTGCTACTGGACCAGGCGGCGATCAGCTTGTGCAAAGCTTCTACATGATCAGCCCGTTAAAGGTTCCGATGGATCTCGACTACAGCGAACTCGACTTTGAGTATTTGCCCAATGGCGGTTGGGGTATTTCTGGTCCAACTCTTTACGCCACGACGTGGGAGACATTCAGTCCCGAACCGAATTGGAAAAAGGACAACGTCTTCAAGACGATCAATGGTAGCCAGGCTGGATGGCACACCCTTGTAATCCAGGTGATGAACAAGCAGGTTCGCTATTTTGTCGATGGAAGTCTTTTCGTCGAACACGGTGGTGAGTATTTTCCGGAAGACACGATGTCGATCAATTTCAATCTCTGGTTTATTAGAGACAAGCTGGTAAAAGCTAACGAACGACGCGAATACCAGGAAGACATCGATTGGGTTTACTTCCAGGAAAACACCGCATTGAGTCCGGAACAAGTTGATTCAACAGTCGCCGCTCTTCGACGCGGGTCTGTTAAGTTTCGCGACTCTGTTCCGCAAAAGAAACCTGCGCTGATTTCACCTTGTAACTTTTGAAATATGAAGTATCGATTGACACAGATCGTCGGGCTCGCACTTTCGGTCGTTTATGCAGTTGCAATCATTTGGCTGTATGCGACTGAACCGCGCACTTTCAAAGAGGTCGCAACCGGAGCTCAAATCGCGGCGGGCACTTACCAAGTGGACCAGGAAAAATTCAATGCTGCGTTGACCCTGTTTCGACGTGAACAATTCCGCGCCGCTCGAGACGAATGGCAACGAGCTGATTCAGCACAGAAAGATCCAAGGACACAGTTCTACATTGCCTATGCTTTCTATCGCGAAGGATGGGGACGCGTTTATCACGATCAGAATCTATTCAAACAGGGATTAGAAGCAGTTAACCGTTCAATATCGCTGTCACCGGGTCCGTTAACAGTCGAGGACGACAATCTTCAGTTACATACCGCGGCCGAGCTCAAAGCCGAGTTGGAGCAAGGAACAGAATCGAGTTGGGGCGACGTTAATCCGCTAAAAGTTTTGAGGACGAGAAAGTGATGAGTAGCGAACTGGACAACAGACTAAAGAACAAAGCACTGGTTAGCTATGTCGTACTGCCGCTTCTTTTCCTGACGGTGATCTTGATGGGTGGGCTGCGAGTTAACGCTGAGGATCGGTCGTTTATGTTTTTCGCGCCGTCGCTGATAACACTCATTCTTGCAGCGTTACTGGTTGTTCTGTTTGTCCGCGGAAGATTGATTGAGGTTCAGGCACTGATCACTGCCAGCAATCCACCTTTAGTCAACGTCTCACATGTTTGGTTGCTGGTAATTCTTTTCTTTGCGAGTGCTCAAGCATTCAACTCTGTGCTGCCTGAACGCGGGTTGCTGCACTGGCTCTTCTCATTCTTTTTTCTATGGACGCTCTGGAACAATCAATTTTCAACTTTTGATGCGCGGAGATTATTGCGAAGTCTCGTTGTGCTTTTCGGTACTGCATTCATCCTGAAACACGTTCTACTGGCAAGCATTCATTCAAGTGATGGTGGGTGGTTGAAAAACTTAACTAGTACTCTTGTTTCGAGTGTGACGCTTGGTGCTCTTGATACAAATCAATTCGCTCCCGCGTCAGGGTACATCTCCTTTTTTACTCTCTGCCTTTATCTAATCGGACTGATTCTGCTCAGTAATAACCAGCAAAGTTCTCACGATGAAACGGCGTTAGTAGCTACGTATCACGAGCCTGACAGCACAATGCAACAGATTGCTCAACAGTGACCGCTACTTCTTCAACATCAAAGACTCAAGTAACTCGTATCGCGCTCGCACTCCTTCAGGTTCAGCCTTCGTCTCCACATCAATCCTGATTCGCTGGCCCTTCCTAAACTCAGGCCATGCAGGTACACCGCGACCGTTCGGATTGCCTGTCTTGATGAAGTTGGCGAAGTACTCCTGCATCACCTTCGAAACTTTGTAATCATCGGGCGTCCAGGCATAGACCTTGTTTGAATCGAGATTGCCCATCGCATACTCGATCTCTGCAGAGTGTGCCGCCCCTCTCGCCGGTGGGGCTTGATTCGCTTGTGGACTCTTGCTGACGCCGCCTGCCAAACCCGCTGACGCATTTCCCATTTCAGGACGCATCGCGGGACGAGGACGAGAATAGAAGTAGTAATAGGTAGGCTTGTTTCCTGTTTTGGTTGCGACGTCAAGCCACTTCCACGTGCTGAAACTGATGAAACGATCGCTGGCAAGGTCTTGAGCAGCACTCTTCACTTCTTCTTCATTGGTCGCAGGATAGAGTTTGAAAACTTCCTCAAACTTTTCCGGGTAAAGTTTCTTCAGAGCGTTCCGGTAGTTCTCCACCGTCGGCTGATCTCTACCGAGGATCACGAAGTAAGGAAGCTCTTCAGAGTTTGAGCCAGCCAGCAACGGAACTCGTGCTTGTTCGCCGGCTTTGTAGATCTCGAGTGGCGCCTTGGGAAAGAAGTAACCATCGATGGTGGAACCAGGAAATGAGTTCCCAGGTTTGAGAGTCGCGGCGAGTAATTGTTCTGCTGTCATCGCCCGTAGCGCTGCGAGGTCGTTTGCGCCAACGCTGGTGGCAAACTTAATTCCGTTTTGTTCACCTTCCGCAAGCGGCACCGCTCCAAGCGTGGCAATAACGGAACCACTTTCACCAATCGCTCCCGCAATCAGATCTTTTGAGAGCGGCGAGGCCATCTGTGCACTGACCGAAACGGATCCAGCAGACTCTCCGGCGATAGTTACTCGCTTTGGATCACCGCCAAATGCTGCGATGTTTTGTTTCACCCAATGCAGAGCAGCAGACTGGTCAAGCAACCCATAATTGCCAGAACCGTTGTAAGAAGTTTCCTTGCTTAGTTCCGGATGGGCCAGAAAACCAAACACTCCGAGACGATAGTTGACCGTGAGAGTCACGATTCCCTTTTGGGCCATACTCTCGCCGTCATAGCGTGGTTCTGAACCATCACCAGCCACGAAGCCACCACCGTAAAAGTAGACCAGGACAGGCAGGTTCCTGGCTGACTTCGCGGGCGTCCAAACGTTTAAGTAAAGACAATCCTCGCCCATGCCATCAGCACGGAATCCCATGTCACCAAAGATTGCACCTTGCATACAAAGCGCGGCGAACTTGTCTGCGCTGCGAACGCCTTCCCAGTTCTTGACTGGCGCTGGTGCTTTCCAGCGCAAATCACCAACAGGAGGTGCGGCAAAGGGAATGCCTTTGAAGCTACGTACTCCCGTCGTCTTGGTAAGAGTTCCCTTGAGGACACCGTTCGCTGTCTTGACTTGATCCTGGGCAAGCAGATCAGTGCTGAACAACAAAAGGATGACAATAAGAAATAGAGTTCGACACCTGACAGGCTTCATCTCTCAAAAGACTCCGTTACTGGTTTGTAAGACATTTGGCGTTAATTAACTTCAACTCCCTTGGCTACAACCTTCACTGCTTTGCGAATAGCGTCATCAAGATTTGCGGCCTTAGTCCAACCCGCACCAATGCTTTGAAACTGCACGATGCCTTCGTGGTCAATAACCATGTAAGTTGGAAACGCACGGATGCCAAAAGCTCGTTGGATTTTTCGATCTCGGTCCAGGTATTGAGGCCAAGTCATCTTGTTCTTATCGGTAAAATCACGCCATTTGTCTTCATCGGAATCAGAACTAATACCGATCAGCACGAACGAGGGTTCTTTAGAGTAGCGTTTGTTCAAATTCCGCAATTCAGGTACTGACTCCACGCACGGTGGACACCACGTGCCCCAAAAATCCAGCACAATAACTTTGCCCTTGAGATCTTCAAGCGAAATATATTCGCCAGCACTGGAGGTGAACGAAAAGTCCGGTGCGTAGTTTTCACGAGCCCTGCGTGGATTTTCAATTAAGCGCCGAGCCCTCTCGACTTCCGACCCTTTAGGCAACAGTTCGATGTACTGCTTCAAAGATGCGATTCCATCGGCATCCTGTAATAGTTGAAGCAACGTCACGCCAAGGTTGTAGTGCAGAATTGCCTGGGTCTTCTTCAGTGCTATCCCTTGTCGGAAGGCTGCCTCGGCTTCCTGTAATCGCTTTTTATCCTTACGTTGGGCCAACCCTTGAAGTGCCAGGCCTTTGTTGTTGTATGCCATCAACAGCAACGAAGTGTCATCTGGCGCGAACTCAATCACCTTGTCGGCGGATTCGATCGCGTTCTTATACGCGCCAAGGCCGAAGTAAGCTTCAGTCATGAGGTTGTAGCACTCAGCTGATCGCTTCTCCTTAATCTCATTGGCGCGCTTAAAACTTTTAAGTGCGCCTTCGTAATCGCGACGTCGTAGTAATTCTCTGCCTTTCAAAACCTCATCGCTGTACGCGGTGTCTTCCTGCGCGCTTACGAGAGTTGGATTCACATCTTGCGCGACAGTCAATGCCAACAATGACATCAACACTAACGCAACAAATGTTGTCAGTGACGGATAAATGGTTGGAGTGGTGAGTCTTCGCATTGTCGAGCCTCCGTGAGTCTGCCGCATCTTAACATTGAGGTTATTAATGAGTAACGCGCAACACCAGTGGCATTGGCTTATCTGGTGGGGCAGTTGTGATCTCGCTACTGTAGCTTAGACTCTTTCCGTCATACTTCCATGAACCGTCGCTACAGATCGACTTTGATTCAATCGGTTTTCCCTCACGGATGCGCAAAGCGTTCGCAGTCGCTTCACGCTCGGCGCGGTAACGAAAAGCTCGACGCCAAACTGAGGTCAGGTCCGTTCCAACTTCGTTCATGGGAGGATTCACGTCACAGTTCTTAGAGTTGTAAAGACCCTCCGCGATCTTGCGATCGTGATCGATAGACTTTGCAAACCACTTCGTAGGAAAAAATTTCGTACTTTGCCAGTACGCCGCAGTCTGATGTTGGAACGCATCCAACAACTGTTTCAGGTTGTCATGCGACTGAACTTCTTCCAACCATTTCGGTGCCGGCAGTGGCATTTTCCACGCTACTGCATTGATCATTCTCGACATCGTTAGAACTGCAGTTTGCGTCATCAGTTGCGGGTGACCGTCCAACGACTTAGCTAGTTTCCAAACCGCATGCAGGTCGTTCCACGCTTCTGCTTTATTTGCCCGGCCCTTTGCGAGTGCGTCTGCGATGAGTGCTCTTGCCATCGTCATTTGAATTGCACGCGCCGAGATCGCATTTGGATCACCTATTTGATCGTACCGCTGCCATGAGATGTCTTCACGGAGTAGGAGTTCACGAACTGCCGAAATATCTGGAAGTGTTGGTGCCTCACCGATGTTGACCTCATCGCGTGAGATCTCGCGCGTAACGAAGTCGTCCAAAGTTTGGTTAGTCTTCGGCAAAGCATCGCCGAGTGAAGTTAACCTGGTGGATGCTTCATTCGGTTCAACTCGGGGCCACCTCTCCGACACGGCTTCTAGATTCCCCATCTGACCCGGCCACTCTGTAAGTGCAGCAGTGCTGACTGCTCCAGGATTGCGAATAAAGAGAAACACCGAACCGACTAGTCCGAGAATGGCTATGATGACTATTAACGCTTTCTTCACGGTCTTTTGAGATCACCCAATTTACGTCTTCGAAAGTGCCGCATCACACTTAACTAACTCGCGCTGAGCTCCTCGGGCGTATCCCGCATCCATTCCACGTTGTCGCAGATCCAACCAGTGATCCAGACTGCGCTGATACACATCTCGCACGGTGATTCCACACCTCGAGAGGTAATGGGCTTGGATGATAGGTAAGCGTTCAAGTTCCCGGATTGTTTCTTCTTGTGCGTACTTGGGAGAAAAGAGCTGGGCACCGCAGAAGAATTTAGTAATCGAGCTAACTGTGACTGCAAAAAATATAACTTCGAAGATGAGTGCACAAGCCTTTGGATCTAATAAGTTAGAAGAAAGTAAAACGCTCGCTAATCGTAGTTGTGAGGCGTGTCAATTTTGATAAAGCATCATTGACAGTCTCGCCATCGTCTAGTAGCCTGCCCTGCACCTCAAAATATTGCTCCCGTGCGGCAGGGAACGCATCGCAAGCCCGTTACTCGGAAGGTGAACGATGAGATCAGTTAAAAGTCTGCCGAATTTCCAGTCTGCTCTTGCCGCATCACGCCAGATCACTACAGATTCCGTAAAGACTGTTCATGAACTTTTTGAAGTTCAAGCCGCACTCACACCTGATTCGTTGGCAGCTTCGCACGAGAATTCGTCTCTAACCTACGCTCAGCTGGAAGAGAAAGCTAATAAGCTCGCAAACTACTTGAGAGCCTTGGGAGTCACACCTGGTTCCTTATGTGGAATTTCGCTCGAACGGTCACTGGACGTGTTTGTAAGTGTTCTTGCTGTGTTGAAGACGGGTGCCGCATACGTTCCACTTGATCCAACATATCCCAAGGCGCGTTTGTCGTTCATGATCGAGGACACGAGGATGCCAGTCATCCTTTCACAGCGAAAGATTGCAGACAAACTAAATCCTTGTCCCGCCAAGATTGTCTGTCTCGACGAAGCGCAAACCTCTATCGATAACTGTAAGGGCGATCGTTGTAATCGCGAGGATCAGTCCGACAATTCTGCTTATGTAATTTTCACCTCGGGATCAACCGGCAAACCGAAGGGTCTTGTGATGGGTCACAAAGCCTTGCTCAATTTGCTCGACTGGCAACTTCAAAGCTCTAAGCATGCCGGCGACGGAAAGAGAACGGTGCAGTTTGCTTCTTTAAGTTTTGATGTTTCGTTTCAGGAGATGTTCTCCACGTGGGCTACGGGTGGAACTCTTGTCATGGTCTCGGAAGAACTTCGCGCAGACGTTCGAAGGCTGTGGCAACTGCTAAAGCACGAGTCGATTGAACGGTTATTTATCCCTCCAGTTGTGCTGCAACACCTCGCCTTGGCAGCGGAACAGAGTTCTGATGTTCCAGAGTCTCTTCGTGAAGTTGTCACTGCGGGAGAACAGTTAAAGATCACCCCGCAGATCAGAAAAATGTTTCTTCGTCTGCCTGAGTGCAAGCTCCAGAATCAGTATGGACCGTCGGAATCGCATGTCGTAACTTCGCACCGCCTGAGTGGCGACGTCATGAGTTGGAATGAACTGCCACCAATTGGACGTCCCATTAATAACGTTACGGTTCACATTCTCGACCCTCATTTGCAACCGGTGGAAACAGGAGTCGCGGGCGAACTTTACGTTGGAGGAGAATGTCTTGCCGATGGTTACTTGCGTCGCCCCGATTTAACTGCTGAGAAGTTCATCAGCAATCCATTTCCGAATGCTTCAGACGGGAATCGTCTGTATCGCACTGGAGATCTGGCGCGTCAGTTACCGTGCGGCGACATTGAGTTTCTCGGACGACTCGATCATCAGATAAAAATCCTGGGCCATCGTATAGAAGCAGGCGAAGTCGAAGGCGCACTGTTATCTCATCCGAGAGTGAAAGACGCCGTCGTCACTGCGTGTTTGAATGCACGGTCAGAGCGACAACTGGTTGGATATCTTGTCGCCGAACAGCCCGCTCCTACGATCGACGAAGTTCGTGCGTTTGTCAGTACCAAGCTTCCGCATTTCATGGTTCCGTCAGTGTTCTTATTTCTCGATCATCTACCGTTAACGCCAAACGGAAAAGTAAATCGTGCCGCACTTCCTGGGTTGAGAAACGAGCGGCCTAAACTTGAGCGAATTGTTGTACAGCCAAGCAATACGGTTGAGTCAGAACTTTTAGACATCTGGCAACGAGTATTGAAAGTTGAACCAATAAGTGTGATGGACGATTTTTTTGAGTTAGGAGGCGACTCACTTCTCGCAGTCGCGATGCTGATTGAAATCGGTGAACGGTTTAGGATGAACTTGCCAGTCTCCACCTTGATTGAGAAACCAACTATCAAAGGTCTCGCTTTAGCCCTCGGAAATGATTCTGCAGCACGTGACGATCTCGTTGTTGCAATTCAGTCAAAGGGAACCAAACCTCCTCTGTTTCTTTTGCCACCAATGATGGGAGAGATTTGGAGTTACCGGCCGTTGGGATCTTACCTGGGTCCGGATCAACCGATTTATGGAATTCGTGCGAGGGGGTTGAGGGATCGCGAGGTGCCATTCTCGAATCTCAAGAGCATGGCGTCGTACTACGTCGAGGAAATTCTCAAATTTCAGTCGTGCGAACCGTTTCGTCTGGGCGGTTATTCACTGGGCGGCACGATAGCGTTTCAAATGGCTCACGATCTCTATCAGCGTGGTTATCGCGATATCAAGGTAGTAATTATTGACGAGGATGCGCCAGGTCCTAATCATTTCGATAAGTCGTCATTGAGCAACTTCGCTAAAAACGTTCCTGGATGGTTTCGAGATCATGTCGTAGGACGTCCACTCGGTGATCTTGCTTCTGGCGTAAAAAGAAATCTCTCCAAGCTGAAAAGACAACTAACTGAAAAGCTGACTAGCGGGACCACCGTTCACAGTGACAGTCGAGAAAGAGAACTTTCCGAATTCCTTGATCTGTCACTTCTCTCGCCGATCCATTTGAAGGTAAGTTCAGCGATGTACGAAGCATTAATGAACTATGAACCTGAAGTTTACCCAGGCCCGTTGACGTTGTTTCGAACACGAGCTCAACGGTTACTGAGCACCAGAGGCTTCGACAAGGGTTGGAAGAAATTGGCGGGACAAGGTTTGGAAATTTGTGTGATCGACGGGAATCACAATAGTCTTTTAGACAAACCTCACATGGCTACTCTTGCGCAGAAGTTAGAGTCATTTCTTTCAAGTTAATCTATTCAGAAAGTCTTAGCCGCGAAAAAGTTGTTGATGTTGTTAGTCAATAAATGACTTTTAGTAGGACGGCAGCCCCAATCGAGTTAGCGTAAACAGAAAAGCCCGCGAGAACTAAATGCTCTCGCGGGCTTTCTAATTATAATCCCGGCGACTTCCTACTCTCCCACGCAGTTTCCCGCGCAGTACCATCGGCTCCAACAGGCTTAACTTCCGTGTTCGGGATGGGAACGGGTGTGACCCTGTCGACAAAATCACCGGAAAACTTTTAAAGAACTAACTTGGTGCTTTGAACTTAGTTCTTTGTGCGTGCTGACAAAGTACAAAGTTCAAAGCACCAAGTCTAAAATCGAATATGACTATTAAGGCAAGTCTTCGCGCAAGCGCGAATGCTTGTTGCTTGAGTAAATTTTATGGTCAAGCCAAGGGACTGATTAGTAGTGGTCAACTGAGCACATTACTGCACTTACATATCCACCCTATCAACCTCGTGGTCTACGAGGAGTCTCACTGGCAGGAATAATCTTGGGTCTGGCTTCACGCTTAGATGCATTCAGCGTTTATCCATGCTCCACTTAGCTACCGAGCGCTACGGCTGGCGCCATAACTCGTACACTAGAGGTGGATCCATCCCGGTCCTCTCGTACTAAGGACAGATTCCCTCAATCCTGCTCCGCCCACACCAGATAGGGACCGAACTGTCTCGCGACGTTCTAAACCCAGCTCACGTACCGCTTTAATTGGCGAACAGCCAAACCCTTGGGACCTTCTTCAGCCCCAGGATGCGATGAGCCGACATCGAGGTGCCAAACCCTGCCGTCGATGTGAACTCTTGGGCAGGATCAGCCTGTTATCCCCGGCGTACCTTTTATCCGTTGAGCGACGGCCCTTCCATACAGAACCGCCGGATCACTAACTCCTACTTTCGTACCTGTTCGACTTGTTTGTCTCACAGTCAAGCTGGCTTATGCGTTTACACTCTACGGCTGATTTCCAAACAGCCTGAGCCAACCTTCGAGCGCCTCCGTTACATTTTGGGAGGCGACCGCCCCAGTCAAACTACCCGCCTGATAGTGTCCCTCCACCGGATTACGGCGGTAGGTTAGAGTCCAGACAAACGAAGGGTGGTATCTCACCGTTGGCTCCCCGAAGCCCAAAAGCCTCGGTTCAAAGCCTCCCACCTATCCTGCGCATCGTTTGCCCGAACCCACTATCAAGTTGTAGTAAAGGTGCACGGGGTCTTTCCGTCTAGATGCGGGAAACCGGCATCTTCACCGGTACTACAA
>JADMIO012736375.1_pt1:0-20000 | contig 58930 bp, 48 predicted proteins | sample 8958161 | NCBI WGS metagenome assembly JADMIO01 (sample SAMN16585339, study PRJNA669376) | soil metagenome | isolation source: Crop rotation soil | place: USA: Cullars Rotation, Alabama | collected 2011 | reverse complement strand
CACGTTACTAATTTGCGTTATCTGTCCCTTTAACTCGGTAATAACCACCTTGAGAGCAGGGTCTACACAATGTTTCCCGAGCACCCGTGATTATTTCTCGCCCGTCATTTATTCCTTCTCCACATTGATCACAAGTAACTCTCGAGCGCGGACGTCCAGGCAAGTCATTCTCCCCTAACTCGACTTCAACCGCCTCCACTCTGAATAGTTCCGCATCAGCGGCTTCTAAATACGTTTGGAATTGACGATCAAATTTGCTCTGAATCTCCGGATGGCGAGCATCAGCAAGCGCCCTTGAACTTTCCAACGCAACAACTCTCATTGCCTGACCAGAATTTGTATTAAGAAACGTGGCAGCAACTTTGCCATAGTCAACGTATTTCAAACTTCGCTTGCCCAACCTCACGCCAGTAACGGCACTAACCGCATCAGCCATACAGCGATCGATCTCGACCCAAACGAGAAGCTTTTTTCGGTCATCTCCCTTCGGATCACTGATTCCAATTAACCCACAGCCAAGTAATGCCATTCGCGCTCCCAACACTTGACCTGCGCACATGTGACCATGGAGCAACTCACACTGTCTCAATAACTGGTCCAATGACTCCATTTTGTATTTGCTATGACGACAGATGTGAAGCTTCGGAGCGAAGCTTCTCAATCAACAGTGGAAGACTCGCTGAGTTAAAAACCGGCTGCTGAAAAGCGCTACAAACACCACTACCTGATTCAAAAACTGCTGAGACTAACGACATCGCCTCCTTGGCCGTTCGCTTGACTGCGTCGACGTCGTGTCGCCTTACCATTACGAAAAAGTCAGGTCGGACGTGTTGACTAAAACTATTCCCTTCGATGAACACTCCAACTGAATTCACGCGTTTCAGTACTTCTGTTATCCCTGGTCCAATCTGACTGTCAGTCGCTATTAGCCAATGAACATTCGCCGCTCCAGCCTCCCAATACTTCCCCGTGTCTTTACCCTCTTCAAACGTCTCAACACGACCGGAACGAATCAATGGCTCGTCTGATAACAAATGACTTACACAACACGCATAGGGATCTTTTCCGCATGATCGATAGTGACCACGAGTAGTTTTTATTGCTTCCCATCCCGGAAACGCACGCAACAGCTCACACATAAGCGTCGTTTTGCCGACGTTAGAACTATATCCACCAACCCCTACAATAAACGGTCGTGACATGACGAGTAACTACTTCCGTCGTCGATCCCGTGGAGCAATATTCGGCGCGTTGACCTTCAAGACTCCGCGAGCGTCTTTGTACAGACTGTACTGTACGTCTTTCGTTGAACCGCCTTCCTCCTGGATCCTTAATGTGAAGGTTCGGTTATCACCCTGGCCTTCCACTTTTGCCGGCAGGAAGCCTTTCAAATCCGGACTTCGATAAGCTGTGTAATGCTCCTGATTTCGCTTGTCGTAACCCAGCACATAAATGCGATCAAAATCTGGTTCGTCTAAAGTGTGTGGTTGATTAGAACTGCTCTTCTCCAGTATCAACCAACTGCCGGGCTTCGCTTCTCGAGCAACGTCTTTGTCGCCCGAATTCGCATCTTTAACTTCGCCATCGAGACGCTGCCACGCAACAAACTCTCGACCAGTACGATAAAAAATTATGTCACTTGGAACCGATAACTCGACTTGCTTCCCGTATATCCATCCGGCTGGTGCAGGTGAAGTCGCCGCGGCCAGTCGAACCTTGTACCAAAGCTCATTTGTTTCTTCAGGCTCATTGCGCTCATCATTCTGTCGAGACTTCACACTTCCCTGTTGAGCACTTCCGGCCTTTGCGCAACGTCACTTTCAATCGCCTCGGACGATCCGGGCTTTGTCACGCGCTTCCAACTCACAATCTCGAAACTCGATCCACTGTCGAGTCTCATCATGATGTTTTCATTACCGCTGCGATCGGGAGTCAAACGTAGATTCGAACTCGCTCTCAACTGTCCACTTGCTTGCGGTGGAATGCCATTGTCTTCAGCCGCCAGCTTTTTCGACGCCTCGAGCACATCTTCTGGCATGACGTTACGCGACTCAATCCAGCCTTCGGTTGCATCTTCATCGTGCGCCCGAACCCGCAGCCACCGCTCTTTCCTGGTGTTGTCGGTTGGATCTGGAACATCCGTCGAATCGAGGATTTCAACCTGGTCACCTCGATTTACCTGCAGCAAATCAGCCGCTACAACCGCGGTCGAACTTCGAATTTGAGCGCGACGAGCGACAACTACACCGCTGTCACTTCGCTGGGCCAACGTGCTGCAACCAATGCCAGTGACCGTTAAGCTAAAAACCAGTAATGCCTTCAAACTACGAATCCACATATCAATAAACTCACCTACGATATCCGAGCGATTTCAGTAACTTGGACTGATCTGATGTTATCTCTTTCCGGACTTTCAACTCTGATCGAGAACTGCCGACTACTGCCTCGAGGCCAAAGGGTGCAAGCAACTCGGGTAACTCTATTCCCTTTTTTCCCTCAACGTAAGAAGTAACAATCTGCCGGGTACCCGCCGACGAACTCAACAAGTCGATTATAGCTGCATTTGCATCGATCGACTTGCCTGCAAGACTCAAAAACAACTGCTGATATTTACCCTTCAAAGTTTGAGCCGAACCTGTTTCGCGTCGCAGCGTTAAGTCGTAAAGAAAAGCTACGAGCATTCCCTTGTCGTAAACCAACGATCCAGAACTGGTCCATCTTGCCATCGAGGCATCTATCAACGACTGATTGTCAGTGTACGAAAGATAAGAGTCATAAACACGAGCCAGCGTGGCCAGATACTCTTCAAACTTGATGAGGTTTAGTTTTAAGGCAGTTTGTAGCGCAACGTATAAAGTAAATCCCTCGAAGAACCAGTCGTAAGAGCCTTCCAGTTTTAGTGAATGTGGCATCCACACATGAAATAGTTCATGCGTGAAAATGACCCCAAGCTGTCCGAGCCAATTATTGAAGGCACCCTGCTTATTAATGAGAAGAACGACTGTTGATCCCCTGGTTTCCGCTTTCCAGTGGGACGACGTAGCAGAAGTGGGAATGGGAGCCACGAAGATCGATGTGGGCTTCGTTGGTCTAAATTTGGTGAGTTCAAGATACGACTCGAAAACTTTTTCCGCGTATCTTAGGGCGTCCTTTTCTTTGAATTTCCAGGCTCCGTGAAAGACCAACTGCAGTCTCTTACTCTTATCTTCAACTCGACTTAGGTCGTTACTTACAAAAAAGATGGCATCTTCAGGTGAGTCAACTAAAAACTCCCCGCCTTGTGACTCACCAGAACTTAATACGTTCCAACCAACCGGTAAGCTGAACCTCAGACGAAGTGTTGGCTGCTTCAGGCAAACTTCTGGTAACAAGTCGCCTAACATCAAGAACCCATAGGTACTACTCAACCACGAAACGTGTGCAAGATCTCCAGGCCGAACGTCGTCCAGTCTTACAACATATTGAAAATCTGAAACTGCTCGTTCGCTCTCAAACTCACCAGACGCCAGTTTTCGAACCTTGGCATCCTTTGTCGAGACTTCCTCTATACGGTCCCCCAACCCCAAGGCGCCAGCGTAGGAGTTTCGAAAGGACCATTCTTTGGAACTCAAACTCGAAGTTATAGCAACTCTTACTCGAGAACTTTCAGCCGTGATGCTCACGTCAGTTATCGACGACTGGCCATACGCCTCACTCGCAGACAGTAATAAGCACATGATCAGGAGCACTCCGCATTTCAGCTTAAGATACGAACTGCTGACTGAGATCATCTGCAAGTGTTTGAATTGCCTTTTGGAAGTAGCTGTAAGTACAATCGGCGTGTTTCGGGATCCGACTCTAACAAACAAACCAATCGTTACCAACATGAGATTTGTAAACATCAACAAGCAAAGAAGCGCATTGTCTCGCGCTATCGGTCTGCTGTTGATGGTACTAATCTTTTACGGTACGACTGTAGAGGCAGCCCACCGTCACAGCAAAGTTCTACCCTCACACGGTACTACGGCTAGCCTCGACCTACCCGGCGACTCAGACAATTCCTTAAACGGTAAGTCTGGTTGTAACGACTGTCTGATTTGCCAACTTCATCAGAACTTCAATGCCACTCTAATCACGTCGCAACATGACTCACCTGAAGCGAACGCTCAGTTTAGTTCGCAGCGATTAGAGCCAATTTCGATTCAGTCTCGCGCTGAAACCCCTCTAAAAGGGCGCGCACCTCCACAAGTCAACTAGTACCGCCCACTTTCGTGAGGTGGTGTTTTGCCTAACGAAAGCATCTGCGGATGAATTTACAACCTCCACTAACGAGGTTTGTGATTCCTCCGCGAACCGGCAACAACTAGGAGGCTTGAGATGTACCTACGTTCTTTTCATTGGACCATGTTATTGGTCGCTCTAATTCTTACATTCCCATATTTGACCTTGGGTCAAACTCGAATCGGCACCATCCAGGGCATCGTTAAAGATCCAACCGGAGCTCTAGTTCCGAATGCGACGATCACCGTTACTCAGCCGGTAACCGGTTACAAGCAGGCAACGGCGACAGACGCCCAAGGCACGTTTAAACTCGCTAATCTTCCATTCAATGTTTATCGCGTCACAGTGGACGCGGCTGGATTTCACTCGGCGGAACAATCACTAGACCTCGAAACTCCTATCCCGCAGAGTCTCGAGTTTTCATTAACGCTCGAAGAAGCAAGCGCAGCAGTCACTGTAACTACGAGTGGAGGTGCGATGCTCGAAACAGATCGCACATCCTCTGACACAGACATCAATCAAACGATCCTTGAGCGACCGCTTGGTGCCGCTCCTTCGCGTGCAATCGAATCGATGGTTGCGTCAACTCCTGGCTTCGTCACTGACGATAACGGACGCATGCATCCACGCGGTTCTGAGTCGCAAGTCCAATACGTGGTCGACGGAGTTCCCATTACTGACAATATGTCGGCGATTTTTTCCACGAGTGTTGATGCTCGCACACTCAGGACAGTTGAAGTCTTAACTGGCGGCATTCCTGCTGAGTTCGGAGACAAGTTAGGTGGCGTCATCAACGTCAATACGCGATCTGGATTGGAAGGTCCCACTCAAGGCGGCGTTTCAGTTTCAGGCGGAAGCTTCTCGACTGGTGAAGTGGCAGCAGACTTTGCTACACATACTAAAACAATCGGATTTCTAACGAATCTTTCTTCAAGCACGTCACAACGATTTCTTGATCCACCCATCATCGACAACTTCCATAACTTCGGTCGAACGGGAAAGGCATTCTTCCGATTGGACTATCAGCCCGATCCGAACAACTCAATCAGGGGTGTGTTCAGTTTTGGTGGCTCAAACTTTCAAGTTCCAAACCGATTCAGACAGGAATCACTAGGACAGGATCAAAAACAACGACTGCGAGACAACTCACAAAACGTCAGCTTCCAACACATCTTTTCGCCGAATAGCGTCGCTCAGATTTCACTCTTTCATCGACAAAGCAATTCGAAGCTAATCAGTAATCCAGTCGCTTCACCCGTAGTGGCACAACAGGATCGAACTCTTCAGAACTACGGCGGCATTGGTTCGCTGGCGCTGACTCGTGGTGTTCATAACATCAAGCTTGGTAGCCAAGTCACTATCACTCCACTCGATGAACACTTTAGCTTCTACCCAACCGTTCCGTTTCCTGCTTTAGAAGACGAGTCAGGAAATGTCTTTCCAAATCCGGTGAATGCTTTCAACGTGACGAACCCGTTCGTCTTTAACGGTTCGCGCACTGGCCATACCGCTAGTGCCTACGTGCAAGACCGCTTCACAATCAAATCCAATCTGACACTGGACCTCGGCGTGCGCTTTGATCGTTACAAATTACTAATCACCGAACACGCTTTTAGTCCCAGGCTGGGTTTGGCCTACTACATTCCCAAAACTAAAACCACTCTTCGTGCTTCGTACAATCGTCTATTCCAACCACCACCTGCGGAGAATTTACTACTCGCTAGTTCAGCTGAGGCCGCTGCCATCTCACCAATCTCGGTACTCCAAGGCGCAACAACTCTTCAACCGTTACTTCCCGATAAACAACATTCGTTCGAAGCAGGTGCGCAACAACTACTCTCGCAGTACCTGCGTCTGAACCTGACCGTCTATCAAAAAAGGATCGAAAACTTTTCAGATAAAGATCAGTTCTTCGAAACGGGTGTCATCTTTCCCATATCGATTTCGTCGGGACGCGTAACCGGAGAGGAAATGCGATTGGAGACTACAGAGATTCACGGCTTTCACGCGTTTGCGTCGTATGCGAATGCTCGGGCCTACGGTGTTACTCCAATCAATGGAGGATTATTTCTCGGCGAAGATCCAAAGGATCTATTACTTAATGGCTTGAAGTTCGCCAACGATCACGACCAAAGAAATGAGGCGCAGTTCCAGGTCAGTTATAACCACCGACGCTCTGGGCTCTACGCGACGTTCAACGGACGATATGATTCAGGTGTTCCTGTTGACGTTGAGCCGGGAACAACCCTCAGTGATTTCGTGGCTGACGGCTTTGATCCGCGACTCTACAAAGAGATCGACTTCCAAAGAGGCAGGGTCAAACCAAGATTTATTTTGGATTTTGCAGCTGGTGCAGATCTGATGCAGAAGGAACGAGTTTCGATGAATCTCCAGTTCGACATCCAGAACCTAACGAACCAGCTGTTTCTCTACAACTTTGAGTCGGTCTTCAGCGGCACACACGTCGGATTTCCGAGGCTTTTCAGCGGCAGGTTAAGTCTTAGGTTTAAATAGCTGGAACTACGCCTAAAATTGCGGCGTATCAACTACGAACTTGAAAATAGAAGCGCTCAGTTCGGTTTGACACTAAAAGCTGGGCGCTTCTAGAATACGGCGCGTTTTTCCAGCATTGTTCTTGGCCCTGATACCTTGAGGATCCTGTCGTGAGTTTGGTCAAGATTATCGTCATTACCATCATCGTAATACTGAGTATTTTGCTCTTCGGTCGCTTTTTCGTATAACCGAACGGCAAATGTTCGTACCTTCCTTCGCGTTCTCTTCGAATTGCTCGTCGTGTCACGCCCTTAGGCTGTTGCTGCTTTTTACCTGCGTCCTTTCTCCATGTGTGATTGCCGCACAGGATGTTGACGACGAGGTAGTTAAGTTCAGCACTGACCTTTCTGTTTATCCCGTTAGAATTCGCACCCGGAATCGATCGCTAGTTCCAAAACTAACGGCGGAAGATTTCAGCCTAACTGATCCCGATGCAGTAACTACTTCCCAGTACTTCGCGTCTGGTGCGGATCGTGTTGCACTAGTATTTGCTTTAGACGAGTCTGGCAGCTTGCAACAGATCATCTCGCAACAGCGTGAAGCAGCAATCGCACTCTTCGAACGTTTCAATCAAAACTCTCGTGTCGGAGTACTTCGATTCTCTGATACACCTCGAGTGATTGTGCCGTTTGGTACAGAGGGCGAGGTAGCAAAGCCCGCTTTTGATTTTCGAGCGAAGCGCGATACTCATACCGCAATTTTTGATGCTGCCGCACAAGCTGTAAAAATGTTTGATGGTCTTCGGAAGGATCCAGCTGAACGTCGCATAGTAATTCTCATCAGCGATGGACTCGACAATTCAAGCAAGATAAAACCTTCGAGTATCATCGCGGCGGCACAAGCAAACAATATTTCTTTTTACACAATTCAAATTCCTTTGTTTGAACCTAGAGATGGTCGACTCGCTGTACGTGGACCAAGTCCCGGGTTTAGAGACCTGGCAGATAAGACGGGCGGCAAATACTTTTTAACGGCTGACGCCAGGTACGCACTGGATCCGCAACGACCGAATGACCTGGTTCCAGTTTTTTCCGCAATCGAAGAAGACTTAAGAAGTCAGTACGTTGTTGGATTTTATGTAGGCGACAAAGCACGCGATGATCGAGTGCATAAAATTTCGATAACACTGAAGCGACCGAATACAGAATTCTCCGTTGCGCAGTATGGCTTTTCTAAAACGCATCACTTTTCAGTAAAGTTACCGAAACGAAATCCAGGAAATTGATCAACTCACGAACGGGAGACAGCAGAAGTCTGATGACTGAAACGAGTGACAGAAGTTTAAGACCAATCAAACGAGCCCTAATTAGCGTGTCAGACAAAACAGGCATCATCGATTTTGTTCGGGGCCTATCCGACCTTGAAGTTGAAATCATAAGCACAGGCGGGACAGCCAAAACGCTTCGCGACAACGGCTTCACGGTAAAAGATGTTTCAGAGACTACTGGCTTCCCCGAGATGATGGATGGCCGCGTGAAAACTCTTCATCCACGAGTGCACGGTGGATTACTCGCACTAAGGGATAACGATGAACACGTCGCGGCGATGAAAGAACATGGCATAGAGCCCATCGACCTTGTGGTAGTTAACCTTTATCCATTCGAAGAAACGATTTCCAAGCCGGGCGTAACCACTGAACAAGCAATCGAACAGATCGACATTGGTGGACCATCAATGATCAGGTCATCGGCTAAGAACTATCGCGATGTCACGATAGTCGTTAGTCCCGATCGTTACGATGAAGTCCTTAGTGAAATGCGGAAGTACGGAGGAGCAACTACACCAAAGCTGCGTCAAAAACTCGCCCTGGAAGCCTATGCCCGAACGGCGTACTACGACAGTCGCATCGCGGCCTACTTTTCCGAATTACAAGGCCCACAACTGCCGGAAGATAAGAGTGACGACCTGTTCGAAAGCATTAAAGAAATATCACTACAGAAAATTAGCGACCTTCGTTACGGCGAGAACCCACATCAGCGAAGCGCAATTTACTTTGTGGGAGACTCACCGCGCGGTCTGGCCGGCGCTCAACTGCTCTCCGGCAAAGAAATGTCGTACAACAATTACGTAGATACTGAAGCCGCGTGGCAACTGGTGAGTGACTTCAACGAAACTGCGTGTGCAATCATCAAACATACAAATCCCGCGGGCGTTGGCTTGGGAACGAAAGGCATTGAGGCTTATCAACGAGCACTTGAAACTGATCCGCTGTCAGCCTTTGGGGGTATCGTGGCTTTTAATCGTTCCCTCGATGCGGACGCAGCACAAGAAATGATCAAGGTGTTCACTGAAGTGGTGGTCGCACCTGGCTACGATGAATCCGCACTTGAAATTCTCCAGTCACGAAAGAACCTTCGAGTTATCAAGATCGACGCTGCCGAACCCGTCGGTGAGTTTGAATTCAAACAGATCAATGGCGGGATGCTGGTACAGACTCGTGACACGCATCGACTACAACGGGAAGGCTTAAAGGTCGTGACCCAACGATCACCATCAGACGAAGAAGTTGAAGCTTTGTTATTTGCATGGACCGTTTGTAAACACACAAAATCTAACGCTATCGTTTACGCTCGACGGGGTCAGACGGTTGGAGTCGGAGCTGGCCAGATGTCACGAGTCGATTCGGTTAAGCTTGGTGCGATGAGGGCTCGAATTCCCGTGGAGGGATCGGTGTTAGCTTCGGATGCATTTTTTCCATTTCGGGACGGACTCGACGAGGCAGCAAAAAGCGGGATTACCGCCGTCATACAACCGGGCGGCTCAGTTCGTGACGAAGAAGTTATCGCTGCCGCAAATGAACACGGATTGGCGATGGTGTTCACAGGAATTCGACATTTCAAGCACTGATGAGGCTGTCATGTTCGGTCAACAGTGAATGCCACGGTTACTTTGGACACAACGATTCGCTAGCATCAACTTGTTTCAGTATCGCCTGATGGTCGATACTTAACTTCAAAATCCAGTTCGGTGAGTTTCCAGTTATGGCCGACGAAATTACAACTAACAACACTAACGACTCCATTCGTTGTCGCTTTTGCGGTCAACGTAACCAGGTAAAACTTGACGGCACTGATCCACGATGTGGGAAGTGCCGTTTGCCTTTGTCAGATGCGCCGCACAAAAAGTTCGCGAACCTGAACAAGGACCAGTACATTCATCCAGACGATCGACGAGCATTAGCAGCTTTGCGTGCAATCCCGGGAATCGACTCAGCCTTGAAGAAGTTATTGGCTGTGACTGGCGAGTCTGCGATACGAGTTATTTTCACAGCGAGCGCGGTGAAAGTTACGCCCACTCAGTGTCCTGACCTTTACGCAAAATTACAGATCGCGTGTTCGACACTTGGCGTGGACATGCCCGATTTGTTTGTGCAACAGAACCCGGTTGTTAATGCGTTCACGGGAGGAGTTGAACGACCAGTTATTGTCCTTTACTCGCAGTTGATCGAACGTCTTAGTGACGAAGAAGTGTTGGCGGTTGTCGCACATGAAGTTGGTCACATTCATTCAGAGCACGTTCTCTACTTAACCGCGGCGCGTTTGATCGAATTCCTTGCAAAGACCGCGGTGCTTGCTTCGCCGTTAACTTTCATCGTGAAAGAACTGCTCACCATGAGTATGCGAGCGGCCTTGATGGCGTGGGCACGCCGTGCAGAACTGTCATGTGATCGCGCTGCACTGTTAGTGACGCAGGATGCAAACGTCATCGGAAGAACGATGATGAAACTGAGTGGTGGAACGTTCGCATCGAGGGTCGATTACGATCAGTTTCTCGCACAGGCCCGCGACTTCCAAAAGAACTACGATGAGAAGGCGCTCGATCGATTCTGGGCAGATGTGATCACATCAGGCTTGAGTCATCCTTTCCCTGTTTGGAGAGTTGCTGAAATTCTCCAATGGGTTGAAAGCGGTGAATACAAGGCCCTGATGAATTCCCCGGAAAGCGCTGCCGCCTGATCCAGCAGGAAACCATCGTGTTGAGATCAATAGCGATAACATGTCTCTTAATTTGTGCGCCGATCCTCACCACCGCACAAGAGAAACTCGAGTCACTTCCTAAAGGCGCTCTCGTCCTCGAAAGCAAACAGATTGGTCCAATCAATGGAGAATCCAGGACCATCGTTATCTGGATGCTGAACCCCAAGCGCAATCCGTTAACTTACAAGCGAGACGAACCCTACACCTGCCCGGATCAAACGCGCGGCAGTTACTACGAAGGGCCAGCAAGAGTTTCATTGCTGGACTCAACCTCTAAAAAAGTAATTAACACGATCAAAGTCTCCAGCTACGACTCAGAACCAGACGACATCCTGGATCTCCCCTATGACATTCGTCGTGGTTACTACTACCGCGTCGACAAAGTATCGCCACGAACTGCACAGGGGAAGCCAACCATTATCTGGTTGCGCGACCTCAACGGTGATGGAAAAGCTTTAGAGTTCGCTTTGTACGACGCGCCTGCGTGCATGGGCCTACAGACGACGTTGATCGGTTATAGTGAAAAGCAAGACAAGGTGATTCAGTACCCACTTCAGTTGGAAGTTACCGAGGATGGAAAACGGTCCACGTGGAATTCCTTTTGGGCGGACTATCTGCTAACCAATAAGCCCACGCGACCCGGCCAGTGGAAGTATGAAGTCGATTATCGAGGCCGCGGTGGATCACTTGATAAGTGGGAAGTAAAGTACAACGCTTCTAAGGAACAATTTGAAGGCACTGTAGTACGAGTGTCCGACACTCCTTAATGCCCGATATGCTTTAGCTTGTCGGCAAATTGGGTACGGCGCGGACGACAAGCTGAAGCATATCGGACAATTCAAATCAAAGGATCAAAATGCTCGAGAATAAGAATGGAATAATCTTCGGAGTCGCAAACAAGAGATCAATCGCATGGGCCACCGCACAGGCACTGCATGGCGCCGGTGCGCGACTGGCATTCACCTACCAGGGTGAACGACTTAAGGAAAATGTCGAAAGCCTAACGAAAGACTCGATGGCTAACTCTCTCCTGTTGTCATGCGACGTTACCAAGCAGGAAGAAGTTGATGCGACATTTCAGAAAGTAAGTGAAGAGTTTGGACGACTCGACTTCCTTATTCACAGCATCGCATTTGCACCCCGCGAAGCATTGGACGGTGAATATCTCGACACGTCGCGTGAAGCATTCCTGACTGCTCTTGAAATCAGCGCCTATTCACTTCCACAACTCGCGCGCGCTGCCGCTCCACACATGACGGAGGGCGGCAGTATTGTGTGCATGTCTTACTACGGTGCGGAGAAAGTCGTTGCTGGATACAACGTGATGGGTGTTGCCAAGGCAGCACTCGAGGCAAGTACCCGTTATCTCGCAAACGATCTTGGACCACGTAACATTCGTGTCAACGCCATCAGTGCTGGTCCAATTCAAACCCTTTCTGCACGCGGTGTTTCTGACTTCACTACTATGCTCAAGCATCACGCATCACGTGCCCCGCTGAGAAGAAACGTTGAAGCACGCGAAGTTGGCAACACAGCGCTGTTTTTGTGCAGTTCGATGTCGTCCGGAATCACGGGTGAAGTAATCTACGTCGACTGCGGTTATAACGTGATGGGAATCTAAGTAACACAGACTTTGATCTGTGTTTCCTCCTATATGTCCAACCCTGAAGATAAAAATCCGAAGCCTCCTGGATCGACCCAGGACGAGCAACTCCTTGAAAGCCCACGACCGGACGAGTTCACGCACACTGACACGTGGCGAGTGTTCAGGATCATGGGGGAGTTTGTTGAAGGCTTTGACGATCTCGCATCACTGACTCGTGGTGTCTCCATCTTTGGTTCTGCCCGATCAAAACCGACTGATCCTGATTACCTGGCCGCGCAGGAAACTGCAGCCTTACTCGCAAGAGAAGGGTTCGCGGTAATCACCGGTGGTGGACCAGGCATCATGGAAGCTGCTAATCGTGGCGCTTTTGAAGCAGGTGGCGTGTCGATCGGATGCAACATCGAGCTTCCGTTCGAGCAAAAACCAAACGCCTATCAAACACGAAGCCTGACGTTCAAGTACTTCTTCGTTCGCAAGATGATGTTCGTGAAATACAGCCTCGGCTTCATCATCTTTCCGGGCGGATTTGGCACTTTCGACGAACTCTTCGAAGCACTCACACTTATTCAAACCAAGAAGATCCGCAACTTCCCTGTTGTCCTCTTCGGTTCGGCTTACTGGAATGGACTAATTAACTGGATTGGCGATGTGGTGTTGAAGGACGGAAAGATCTCACAAAATGATCTGAAACTTCTTCATGTCACAGACTCTCCGGAGGAAGTGGTCCAGATTGTCACCAAGACACAGAGCCAACTCGATAAACTCGTTTCAGATGAAATTCGATTCACGGGCTAACTCCCCCTCTTAGTGAATCAAACTTTCCTGTAGCCACTTGTGATACGGGGCCGATAGCTCGGCAACATTTACTGCGAGTATCTCTGGAGTGTCGTAACTGTGAATGGCGCGAACCTGGGCGTCCAGTTCATCAAACTTGTCGCGGGTGGACTTGGCAAGAATTAGAATTTCTCCCTGCCTTTCAATCTTACCTTCCCAACGATAAACCGACTCGATCTCAGGCAGGATCTGTACGCAAGCGGCGAGGCGAGCACCAACCAACATGTCAGCCAGTCGCGCCGCTTCTTCTCGACTGGCAGCAGTCATAAAAACAACTATCGGTTCGGAAGACATTGCAAACTACTCTTCGTCTTCGTCGTCATCTTCAGGCAAGCCACCAGTCAACGGTGTCGTATCTCCACCGAAAAACGCGCTGTAAATCTCCTGGGCACGATCGAAATCACGCTCATCTACCATGATGACCGCGCCTTCGGATGTTGCCGACAGCAACGGCGACAACGCATCGGCGCCACCTGACTTCACGATGGAGCGAATGCCGTTGTTTTGCAGGATATCATTCACCATTTCGGCTTCGGCGGGTGAGCCGAGTTTGTGCATTTGCACAAACCGAGCTTCGCTGGGGTCATGAACGATGTTGTCAGGCGTTAACCGCTCCACCAACTCGGCTTCATCATCAGGACAACGTGTGATACCGGCTTCGTATTCAGCTTCACAAACGGGACAGAACATTGATTTGGTCCTTCTGGCTTTCTGATCTCTGACCTTTGATCTTCGACTTACTTCCCAACAGCTTTCTCGAAGGGAATCTCCTGGAAGTCAGTCATCTGCTTGAATGCTTTGAAACGTTGATTAATCTCATCGTGTGTCAAACGTCGCACACGATTTGTACCAAATTCTTCAACATTGAACGACGCCATGACTGAACCGAAGATCATCGCACGTCGCATCGCCGCTTCGTCGAGTTTTTCCTGGCTCGCAAGATATCCCATGAAGCCGCCAGCAAAAGTGTCGCCCGCACCTGTCGGATCGAATACCGCTTCGAGCGGGTAGGCTGGAATCGCGAAGTAGTTTTCCCTGGTGAACAACGCTGCGCCGTACTCTCCCCGTTTCACGATCAAAGCTTTCGGTCCCCACGTCAGTATTTCTCGCGCGGCTTTAATCACGTTTGGAATCTGAGTTAACTGACGAGCCTCTGCGTCATTAATGATCACAACATCGACGCCAGCTATGGTCTTCAATAGCGAATCTCTTGTGATGTCGATCCAGAGATTCATGGTGTCCAGCGCGACCAGTTCCGCGCCCCGCATTTGTTCACGAACTTCGCGTTGCAAATCTGGCTGGATGTTTCCGAGAAACAGCAGTCTCGACTTCTTCGACTCTTCTGAAAGCTTCGGCTTGAAGTCAGCAAACACATTCAACTGTGTGTCCAGTGTGTGTGCGACATTCAGGTCATACTCGTAGCGACCGGCCCAACGAAAAGTCTGACCATCCTCGATTCGTTCCAGATCACGAGTGTTGATGTTGTGCTCTTTAAATATCGCACCATCTTCTTCAGTGAAGTCTCCGCCAACAACTCCGACAATACTTACGTCAGTAAAGAAGCTTGCGGAGATTGAGAAGTGTGAACCCGAACCACCGAGCATCTTCTCGCATTTACCAAATGGAGTTTCGACGGCGTCGAATGCAACTGAACCAACGACTAAGAGAGACATGTGTTATCTGCCTTGGATGTTAAAAGGAATAGTAGAACTTATGTATAGAACTGCTTACGGCGTGCTCTGCTTCGGAAGTGGACCACCTATGGCGCGCAATTCCTCAGCGGCCTGTTTGCTGTATTGGCCGGTGGGATAATCGTTCACGAGAACACTTAGATACTCGCGAGCCTTCAGCCGTAATTCTTCGGGCGTAATGTTGCTTTTGTACTTCTCCGCCACCTGCTTACCCTTTCCATCAGCCAACCACAAACTTGCTTGTCCAGCTAACAGGTAAACTTCCTCGATCTTCGAAAAGGTTGGATTACCGGCGATTACTTCCTCGAGTCGTTTCAACGCCGCAACGTAAGCTTTTTTTAGTTTGAAGTAGTTCTTAGCGACCTCAAGATTGTGCAATGAATCACGCTCAAGCTCCGGGTCACGAATAAGTGATGGATCCGGTCCTGTCTTGACTGCGCCCTGAGCGAATGTTGCTGGCGCACAGATCAAGATCGCAAACAAACTGACGGTAGCAAACCAAAGTGCTTTCTTCATAAAACCACCTCACAAGCTTGTATTACTTATTGATACTTTTTGATGACAGCTTCCAACTTCTTAGTTGTCGCTTCCGGCCAAAGTTCTTTCGGAGTAAAAATGGCGTTCTGCAAAGCCGACCCGCACTTGCAGGTTCTCTCCGCACTCTTCAGGCGTTTCACCGACTCTTTCATGATCGTTTGAGCATTACGAACATTCTTATTCAAATACTCAACGACAGTCTCGACACTAACCGCGTCATGACCGGGATGCCAACAATCATAGTCAGTTACCAGCGCGAGCGTGGCGTAACACATCTCAGCTTCACGCGCTAACTTTGCTTCCTGCAAGTTGGTCATGCCGATGATGTCCATTCCCCATGAACGATAAACATTCGATTCGGCTACTGAAGAAAACGCCGGGCCTTCCATGCAAAGGTATGTTCCGCCGCGGTGGACCTTCACATCAGCAACCGAACAAGCTTCCTGGAGTACATCGCCCAACGCACCGCACACTGGATGGGCAAAAGACATGTGGGCGACGATACCTTCACCGAAGAACGTCGACTCTTTGACGCGTCCACGAGTTCGATCAAAAAACTGGTCGGGAATCACCATGTCGAGTGGCGCGTATTGCTCCTGTAATGAACCAACTGCTGACGCCGAAAGTATGCGTTCGACGCCCAGCGTTTTCATTGCGTAGATGTTGGCACGAAACGGAACTTCTGTAGGAAGGAAGCGATGTCCTCGACCGTGTCGCGGCAAAAAAGCGACTCGTTCACCTTCAAGAGTACCAACTATGAATGCATCGGAAGGATTGCCGAAAGGCGTATCAACCTTCACCTCTTCTACATCGGTGAGTTCCGGCATCTGATAAAGTCCGCTTCCACCGATAATGCCAATCTTTACTGTCGTCATCTGTTCAAAACGAGTCTGTCAAAAACTGCGACCAGTCTCTACTCCTCATAAACTATCGATTTGATCTTGCCATTATCTTCAACTAACTGAAAAAGTGCGTGGTCAGGTTCGTGGTAGAAATGACAGACCCAATTCTCGCGAACTGCCTGTGGAATCAGACGCTTTTTTGATTCCAAAGTCTCCACCGGATATAAGTCATAACCCATGATCCAGGGCATCTTGATATGCGCCCTCATTGGCACAAGGTCAGCGAACCCAAACATCGTCCGGTTGCCGCTTCGCAACCGCCAACACTGCATTGAGCGGTTATGGCCCGGGTGAGTTTCCATCGTGAGACCGTCTACTACTTCATAGTTCTCCGGCTTGGTCTCAAGCTGTCCCGATTCTTTCAGCGGAATCCAGTTGTCAGGAAGATAACTCGCGCGATCACGTTCGCTCGGGCCATCGGCATGTTCAAGTTCCGCTTTTGCGACAAAGTAGCGAGCGTTCGGGAACGCAGGCTTTGCACATTCATCGACCAGCTTTGTATTGCCACCTGCGTGATCGAAATGCAGGTGAGTATTTACGACTATCGATATCTCTTCAAGCTTGGTTCCAGTTAACGCCAGCAGGGAGTCACTCATAGATCGCTGACGCTCTATTCCATACATCGCAGCTTGCTTACTGGACCACTTCTCACCAATTCCAGTTTCAATCAACACCTTCTCTTTGCCAGTATCGATGAACACACAATTCATGTTCATACGAATTCTGTTTTGCTCATCCGGCGGACAGACCTGTGACCAGAGATTTCGAGGGACCACTCCGAACATCGCTCCACCGTCGAGATGGAATTCGGTGTCCGGAATGATCTCTACCCGATAGTCGCCAAAATACATGAGCTCCTAACTGAACTCTCAGCTACGGCTTCTTAGGCGCTGGCTTGCTGGGCTGATTAGGTTTGGGTTTTTCTTGTTCTTGTGGCTCAGGCGCCGGTGCAGGACCGAATCCAGGTGGCAAGCCTTGCGACGGTTCTGGTTCAGGTGCTTTCACCGTGTAGGCATCAGGCACCTTGACGTGCGACTTCGCTACGATGTCGTCAAGAACCTTCTTCGCCTTTTCCTGCTCAACGGCTGATCGTGCTTTTTCCTTAGCAGACTGTGGTGGAGCGAATGGATTTGCGTTCTGTTCACCAAACAGGATGTGACGAGCGTGGACTTTCTCTTCCGGTTTGCCGTCCTTCGTTTCAGTCTTCTTCTCTTCGAGTTTGATAATGTGGTAGCCAAACTTACTTTCGACGATATCGCTCACTTCACCTGGTTTCAACGCATATGCAGCCTTCTCAAACTCAGGCACCATGTCCCCGTGACCGAACCAACCCAGGTCGCCGCCTTTGTCTTTGCTTCCATCAGTTGAAAACTCCTGGGCCAACTTCGCAAAGTCTTCACCGGCACGAAGACGCTTTAGCACTTCTTCGGCTTGCTCGCGTCGTTTCTTACCAGTGTCGAGTTCAGGATGGTTCTTGAGGTACTCATCAATTTCAGCATCCGTCGCTTTCATTTTTTCCTGCAACGTTGTCTTGGCATATTCCTGCGCAATGACTCGAGACTCCTGCAGGATTTGCTGAAGCTTCACAGCAGGCTTCTTATCGAGTCCCGCATCCTTGGCTTTTCGTTCGGCAATGTAGATTCGACCGAGACGCTGCTTGAGCATGTCTAACTGCTCTTTCGGAATCTCCTGTTGCGCAAGTTGGGGATCCTTACTCTTTGCATCGGTAATGATCTGTTGAAACTTCGCTTCATTCGTCGGATCTTTGAAAAACTCTTCCACTTCTTTATCGGTTATGTCCGCACTCTTGTCAGCATTCTCTTGAAAGTAAAACTGCGCGAGGACACTAGCCCGTTGAAATTCCAACTGGCGCTTGATTTCTGGTTGCTTGTCAACGCCATGTTCACGAGCTGCTTCTGCCACTGCGAGAAGCCTTCGAACGTCTTGTGCAAAATCTTTGCGGGCTGCCTCGTCTGAAGCCAAGCGCGCGCGCATCTGCGCTGGTTGGTCTTCGGCAATCAGTGCCATGTCTTCAGCTGATAACTCGACGGGGCCTGCGTGGCGGGCTTTGACCTGCCAAAAGATCAGGCCGCCTGCAAAAAGAACTGCGACCAGCGCAGCGATTAAAGCTTTCTTTGTTGAGTTCAAAATACGATCCTTTCCAAATGAGTTATCGGTGCTGAACTAGTTCGAGCAAAACGCCTTTCGTACTTGTTGGATGCACAAATGCTACGAGACATCCTCCAGCTCCAACCCGTGGAGTCTCATCAATTAGTCGTGCACCTTTACTCTTCAAATCTTCGAGTGACGCGTGAATGTCAGCGACTTCTACCGCGATGTGATGAATCCCAGGTCCCCGTTTAGCAAGGAAACGACCGACCGCGGAATCCGGAGAAAGTGGCTCCAGCAGTTCAACGTGAGTTTCACCGATCGCCAGCATCGCGACCCGAACACCTTGCTCAGTAACTTCTTCAGTCGCGTCAACTTTGAGTCCCAGGGCATCGCGCCAAACTGACAGTCCTTCTTCGAGTTCAGGCGTAGCTATGCCAATGTGATCAATCTTCATAACTATCTTGGTCTTTGAGCTTTGTGTTTTGATCTTTGTCGGTACTGACAACAAAGATGAAGCGAAGCGAAGTCAAAATCAAAGTACAAAAATCAAAGGTCCTTCTTCGCCAAGATTTCTTCTACAGCAGAATAAGGATCTCGACGCCTCGTTGCAACTTCACCTGCCAATCGATCGAGGGTGGCCTGTGAGTCTCCGGCCTCCAAAACAGACGCCAAAAGCCTCTCTCTCAAGAGTTCGATAATCCGCCAGCGGGCAATCGCACTGCGTCTTTCACTCGTAAACTCTGCACTTCGTTGAATCTCCGAGAACCGATCAATTGCTGCAGCAAGGTCCGACACGCCCTTCGCTTCCGTTGCTACGGTCTTAACGATCGGTGGCTCCCAACCGTCGGCCCTCGTGGCAAGTGAGAGTAGCGACTCGAGTTCTTTTTCGGTCGAGTAGACACCATCGCGATCGGCCTTGTTGATTACGAAGATGTCGCCGATCTCCATGATTCCAGCCTTGATCGCCTGGATGTCATCACCCATGCCAGGAACAAGCACAACAACTGACACATCAGCTGCTTTAACTATCTCAACTTCGTCTTGTCCGACACCTACTGTCTCGACAATTATTTTCGAATAGCCAGCAGCGTCGAGTATCGCGACAGCGTCGACAGTAGCTCGCGCAAGTCCGCCGAGGTTGCCTCGCGTGGCCATCGATCGAATGAAGACGCCTTCGTCTAGTCCGAGGGTCTGCATTCTGATTCGATCACCAAGAATTGCTCCGCCAGAAAAGGGGCTCGAAGGATCGACCGCGATGATCCCAACTCGTTGATCCTTACTTCGATAATGAAGTGCGAGTTTGTCGACGAGAGAAGATTTACCTGCACCCGGAGCACCTGTGATTCCAATCACAAGTCCTCCGCGTGACATCCGGTAGACCTGCTTCATGAGTTCTGAGGAATCAGCAGATCCATCTTCGATTTTAGAAATAGCTCGAGCGACCGCTGCCGGCTCTCCATTACCGACACGCTCCTTTCCAGCACATTGGGATCCTAAGCTTAGAATTCCACGTGGACAAGTTGTCGCG
>JADMIO011197731.1_pt1 | contig 58930 bp, 59 predicted proteins | sample 8958161 | NCBI WGS metagenome assembly JADMIO01 (sample SAMN16585339, study PRJNA669376) | soil metagenome | isolation source: Crop rotation soil | place: USA: Cullars Rotation, Alabama | collected 2011 | reverse complement strand
CCGCGACTTCAAGTCACGTGAATTCCAAGCTTCGGATCCCACTGTGCTGGAAAGGAGGGGCAACGCGACATTCCGGACTCCTTTGACGTGTGGTTCCGGCCCTGCGGCGCCGGAGCTATGGGAATTCGACGAACGCCGGGCTGGCGGTTCTCAGCGGCGGACCTGGTCGGCCGAGAACCCGATCGCTTTCAGCTGCACGACCTGGTCGAGCGACGCATTCTTCATCATCGAATTGCGGACCATCAGGACGAACTCGGGGGTCACGTCGAGCGCCTTGAGCTCGACGAGCTTCTCGACCGGCAGGTTGCGGTACCCGATCCGTTCAAAGCCGCGGATGAACTCCGGATCGATGTCCAGAGCGGCGAGCTGGACCACTTGCTTCGAGGGAAGGTGCGAATATCCGGAGCGAGCCAGCGCACCGAGGAACTCGGGCGTCACTCCGACCGCGCGGAACTCGACCAAGTCGTCGATGTCCTTCGGCCGATAGCCGGCGCGCGCCAGATCGGCGATGTAGCCTTGAGTGACGCCAACCGCGGACAAGGCGATGAAGTCATCGATGCTCGGCATGGGGTAGCTGGCGGCCCGAAGCGCGCTGACGAGGCTGCGATGAACGCCGACGAGAGTCATATCGAAGGATTGCTCGGCATTGGGCCGCTCCATTCCGTTCGCCGCGAGGAAGTTGCTGAAACCCTGGTCGGCCGTGAAACGGCAGCGGCCGTCAGCCCGCCTGCCGCTGGCATTGCCGGCGCAATCGACGCGACCGGCCTCGCGGATCAAAGCGAATTGCACAGGGCCACCCGAGTTGAGGCGCGATGGGTCGAGTCCGGTGAGCTCCGATGCGCGGAACGACGAGGACATGCCGTTATGCCGACCGTCGCCGCCGCTCCGGATCTGCAGATGGACGTCGCCGGTGTGACGGCTGGACGGCCGAAGCGTGAAGTGGAGATCTTCGGGTGAATTCGCCAGGCAGGACGTGGTCACCGTCAACGTGGTGAGGATGATGGCGGCAAGAAAAGCGAGTGTGCGCGTCATTGCATTTCTCCTTGATCTTCGTGGGCAAAGTTCGCCCGTCCGTCCGCTAGGACGTTCTTTTCGTCGGTCTTTCTGAGGTCAGTTCAGTCAGTCGGCGCACTGCGCCCTGTGATCAGCCGTCGCCTGGACTTCTTGGAGGCACCGGCGGAGGAGGCGGGGGCGCGCCGTGCGGCAGATCGTCGGGCTGGATGTCGTGGGCCTTCATCTCGACCAGCTGGTCGCTGTCGGCGATCCTGATCCCGCGCTTGCGGAAGCTGGCTGCATATTCGGGTGTCACACCGACCGCGCGCATCGCGACATAGTCGTCGACATCGCCGCGGTACCCGGCTGCAGCCATTCGCCGGACATAGTCGCCGGAAAGCCCGACTGCACGCGCCTCAGTGATGGTATCCGTGTCGACCTTGCCGAAGGCGCGTGACAGATCGCGGACATATTCGGGAGTAACCCCCACGGCTTTCATCCCGGCAAGGTCGTCATCATCGAGATCGTTGAGCCACGGCGCCACGGCACGGATGGACGCGCCATACTGCGGGGTAATTCCCAAGGCTTTCCGCTCGATTGCTCGGTCGATCACGCTGTCCGATTCGTCTTCGGCGTCGGCATAGGTGACGGTGCGGGCGCCATTAGGAGCAACTGCGACAATCTTCTGCCGGCCATGCGAATCGGCGGGATAGATGGTGACGGTCGCACCGGAAGGCGCACGCGTCGTGATGATGCCGTTCTTGCGGGTGACGGTTGCGCCGCTCGGAGCCCGCGTCACGAAGTCGCCTTCACCTTCGAGGTTGCGCTGCAGCTCGTCATTGAGGCCGGGCTGCAGGTTCGAAAAAGCGCCGTCCACGGCAGAGCCGACGGCGGATCCGACGACGTCGCTGGTGTCCGGATAATAGGGCTTGCGGTCGTTGGAGCTGGCCAGCTTGTCCACGGCCGCGTCGTCCTTCGGCGCCAGGGTCACTGCCGCCAGCGGTGCCGCAATACAGGCAGCGCCGACGAACACGCCCAGAGCAAATGAGCGAGCAACGGGGCTGCGGACGGAGCTGGTATCGAGCACTCGGGCGATCCGGCGAGCGAGGGATCCGCGCGACGGGGCAACACCGTGCGCTCCAATCAGCAGTCCGCGGCACTCGTGGCGGGCGATGCCGACCAGCAGCCTGGCATATTCGGTATCGTCGACGTCGCTGGCGAGGACCGCATCGTCGGCCGCTTCTTCGCGCAGCTGGTGCGCTTCGCGAGCGAGAAGCCAGACCAGCGGATTGAACCAGAAGATCGATGTCGCGACACGGGCCAGCAGGAGTTTCAGCCAATCGAGGTTGGCGACGTGCGCCAGCTCGTGGGCGATGATCGCCTCCGCTTCCGCATTCGCGTCGGCTGCTTCGGAATTGAGCAGGATGACTGGGCGCATCAGGCCCCAGCTGATCGGCGACCTGAGGTCGTCGCTCGTGAGCAGGGCAGTCCCGTGCTTGAAGCCCATCCGGCGCTGCGCATGGGCGAGGGCGCTTAGCCAGCGCGGCTCGACGAGGACGTTCGCCTTGGCCTTGAGAACGACCAGCCGGAACAGTGCGGTCAGGGTGAGCAGGAGTAGCAGGGTGGCCGGAACAGTGTAGGCCCAGAAACCCCAGTCAATGGACTGCCCAGGCTGGGAAGCCGTAGCGGTCGGAAACGTGGCGGCAGAGGATGCCACCTCCTTGTCGCCATCCTTGGCGATCGGAGTTTGAGGAGCCGCGGGCGTCTCGGTCGCCTGCTTAAGGAATGCCGGTGCCGGCACGTGAATCTGCGGAAGAACCAGAGCGAGCGGCAGGGCTAGGAGGGCCGCCAGTCCGATATGTGCGATCCAGCTCCGCTCGGCAGCCGAGCGTCGGCGGGCGAGGCGAAGAACGGCGAGCGTCAAGGTCGCGACCAGCAGTGACTTCACCGCGAGGGGAATGAGGAATTCCATGTTACTTGCCCTCCTTCGCGGCACGTGCCTTGCTGATCATCGCTTCGAGCGCATCCAGCTCCGACGAATCGAGCCGATCGGACATGCCGAGCAGCGCGCTAGCCGCCCCAACGGGCGATCCATTGAAAAAAGTCTTCACCACATCGCTGAGCGCAGTCTTGCGCGCCACGGTGTCGGAAAGGACCGGACTGTAGAGGAAGCCGCGCTCCGATTCGGTCCGCTGCACGAAACCTTTTTCCTCGAGGCGCTTGAGCATGGTGCGAACAGCCGAACCGCTCGGGTTCTCCGGAAGCGAGTCGCAGATGTCCGCGACGGCCATCTCGCCCCGCTCGTAGAGGAGGTTCACGATCTGGCGCTCTCGCGGCGGCAACTTGTTCAGCATAAAACGACCTTTCGCGCTACATTTGTAGCCTGCTACATTTGTAGCGCGGGCGCAAGCCCCTTTTTCGTGCAGCTTCACGCTAGGGAAGTTTTGCTGTCATTCAAATGACTTGCGCTGTGGCGGATGGGGTGGGATTCGAACCCACGGTGGGTTTGCACCCACGGCGGTTTTCAAGACCGCTGCCTTAAACCACTCGGCCACCCATCCGTCGTTCAGGTCCGTTCGCTATCGCGTCTCAGGATGAGCCGTGCAAGTCACGGGGTGAACCCGGGTGGTCTTCATCAACGTTTCGTCTGTAGCCTCGCGTTTCGGAGGGTGTGAACGGTGTTGCGATTCATCGACGTGCTGAAGATTGCCGTCGTGGCTGTTGCCGCGTCGAGCCCGGCGTCGTCGCGAGTCGACCCCTTGGCGCCACTCGTGCCAGCCGCGGCCCAACCGGCCTATGCCGCACCCACCGGCTTCGAAGCCTACAAGCTTTACCTGATGGGCCTCGCGCGAAGCCAGGGCGTCCGCGAATCGACCATCCGCGATCATATTCCGGGCCTGGATCTGAATCGGCGGGCAATGGAACTCGATCAGGCTCAGCCCGGCGGGCCGCCGAACAGCAGCTACATCCCACCGTTCTCGCCCTATCAACGCCGGCACGTCACTCCCGACCTGATCCGCCGGGGGCAGGCGCGCTATTCGTCGCTCTACGGCAATCTCGCCAGGATCCAGGCGCGTTACGGCGTTGACCCAGGCGTGCTCATGGCGATTTACGGCCACGAGACGAGCTATGGGGCCGTGACCGGAGGCTTCGACCTCCTCGAGGCACTCGCCAGCCTCGCCTACGAAGGGCGGCGCCGGGCGATGTTCGAGGCCGAGTTCGTCTCCGCCCTCAAGTTGATCGACCTCGGAATTCCACGCTGGCGCCTGAAGGGGAGCTACGCCGGCGCGACCGGCTATCCGCAATTCATGCCGTCGATCGTACTGAAGCTGCGAGCGGACGGCGATGGCGACGGTTATGCCGATATCTGGAAGAGCGAGGCGGACGGGCTTGCCTCCATCGCCAATTACCTCCGCAACGCCGGCTGGCGGCCCGGCCTGCCTTGGGGCGTTGCTGCGCGCGTTCCGGACAGGCTCAACCGTGCCGCAATCCGCTCCACGCTTCGCGCTCGACGTTGCGAGCGGGTCTACTCCCGTCATAGCCGCTGGCTCACGGTCGGCCAGTGGCGCGCGCTCGGTGTCGTGCCTTACAGCTCGGGCCTTCGTGATACCGACGTTGCCACTCTGATCGAGCCGGACGGCCCGAACGGGACGGGCTACCTTCTGACGAACAATTATCGGGCCATCCTCGATTACAATTGCTCGAACTTCTACGCTCTCTCGGTCGGACTTCTCGCGAACGCGATCACTCGCCGCTGAATCGGCAAAACAGCCCTCGCGCGCGTCGCGGACGGGCGATAGACAGGCATCTCAACCAATCAGCCAGGATGAAATCCCGAGTCGATGAAGCGCGTCATTCTTCTTGCCACCGCCGCCGCCCTGTCCCTGACCAGTGTTGCTCCCGCGAAGGCGCCGCCCTTCGAAACGCCCGCCAAGGTCGCCTTCCTGATCGACCTGTCGTCGGGTGCCATCCTGCTGTCGAAGAACGCCGACGTCCGCATGCCGCCGGCGTCGATGGCGAAGATGATGACGACCAACGTCGCCTTCGAACTGATCAAGAAGGGCGACCTCAAGCTCGACAAGAAGTGCATTGTGCGGCCGGAGACCTGGCAGAAGTGGCACGGACCGCAGGCCGGTTCGACCATGTTTCTCAGCCCCAATGAGCAGGTCACGGTCGACGAGCTTCTAAAGGGCATCATCACTCTGTCGGGCAATGACGCGTCGGTGGTGCTCGCGGAATGCATCGCGGGCACCGAGGAAGCCTTCGCCAATGTGATGAACGAGAATGCCAAGCGGCTGGGCCTCACCAACAGCCACTTCGGCAATTCCAACGGCTGGCCGGACGAGGGGCGGACCTATGTCACGGCGCGTGACCTCGCGACGCTCGCCCGCGCCGAGATCGAAAATTATCCCGACCTCTACCGGAAGTATTACAGCCTGACCGAGTACACACATGGCCAGACGCTGGGCTCGGGTGCTGCAATCACGCAGGCCAACCGCAACCCGCTCCTCGGCCGAGTGCCCGGTGCCGATGGCCTCAAGACCGGCCACACCGAGGAAGCCGGCTACGGTTTCACCGGCTCCGCCGAGCAGAACGGACGTCGGCTCATCATGGTCGTTGCCGGTCTCGACAGCTTCAACCAGCGGATCAACGAGTCCGTCCGGCTGATGCAGTGGGGCTTCAACGCCTGGCAGTCGAAGCCGTTGTTCAAGGCCGGGACGCAGATCGGTTCGGCGCAGGTGCAAATGGGCAGCAGCAGCGAAGTGCCGCTCGTCGCGGGCCGCGACCTGTCGATGACCATCCCGGCGGGCATCCTGTCGAAAGTCGGCGCGATGAAGATCCGCTACCAAGGCCCGGTGAAGGCGCCGATCGCTAAGGGTCAGCACGTCGCCGACCTTGTGGTGTCCATGCCGGACGGTGAGCAGGTGATGCCCCTTGTCGCCGGCGTGGCTGTCGGAGAGGCGGGCTTCTTCGGCCGCGCGTGGATCGGCCTCAAGCAGCTCTTCGGGATGGCGTGAGCGCGATACCGCGTTTCATCACGCTCGAAGGCGGGGAGGGGGTCGGGAAATCGACCCAGGTCAAGGCGCTTCACGCGGCTCTTGCGGAACGCGGAATTCCCTGCATCGTCACGCGTGAGCCGGGTGGAAGCGAAGGCGCCGAAGCCGTTCGCGGGCTGCTTCTTGGAGGCGAGGATTCGCGATGGTCCGCGGAGGCCGAGGCCCTTCTGTTCGCCGCGGCGCGAGCCGACCATGTCGAGAGGACGATCCGGCCTGCGTTGGAGCAGGGGCGGTGGGTTCTCAGCGACCGCTTCCTCGACTCTTCGCTCGCTTACCAGGGCGAAGCGCTGGGGCTTGGCATTGATCGCGTGCGCGACCTCTACCGGTTCGGCTGCGGTGAGTTCCTGCCCGACCGGACGCTCGTGCTCGTCCTCGAAGAGGGCGCCGAGCGAGCGAGAGCTCGGGACACGGACGGCGCCGATCGCATCGGCAGTCGCTCGCATGAGTTCTTCGAGAAAGTGGAGACGGCGTTCCGAGCCATCGCGGATGAAGAGCCCTCTCGTGTGAGGCTAATCGACGCATCGGGCGCTCCGGAGAAGGTCACCGACCGCCTGATGGACGCGCTCAAGGACCTGTTCCCATGATCGTCGGGCAGGATCGCGCGGTCGTGCAATTCTCCGCTGCCTGGAAGCGAGGCGCCCTCCACCATGCCTGGCTGCTCGCCGGGCCTCGCGGCGTGGGAAAGGCCACCTTCGCTCGCGAAGCCGCGACCCGCGTGCTCGCCGAGGCGGCTGGGCCGGCGGTCGACTCTCCCGGTCTGGAGACGCCGGATGAGCACCGCATCGCCAAGCTGGTCGTTGCCGGCAGCCATCCCGACCTGCGCTGGCTGGAACGTCTCGAGAATGAGAAGACGGGGAACCTCGCCCGCAACATCACGGTCGATCAGATCCGGGCACTCGGCGACCTGTTCGACCTGACGCCCGCCTTGTCACCTTGGCGCGCGGTCGTCATCGACTCCATCGACGATCTCGAGAAGTCGGCTGCGAACGCCTTGCTCAAGATGCTCGAGGAGCCGCCCGCCAATTGCCTCTTCCTGCTCGTGAGCCACGCTCCGGGGCGGCTCCTGCCGACCATCCGCTCACGCTGCCGCCGGCTCGATTTCCAGTCGCTCGACAATGAGGCCATGACGTCAATCCTGGCGAAGTCCTTGCCGGACCTGAAGGAATCGGATCGTCGGAAGGCGATCGAGGCGGCAGGCGGTTCAGCCGGACGCGCTCTGTCGCTGGCGAAGCTCGACCTGATGAGCCTCGAAGAGACCGCGCTCCGGATCCTGCGCCAGGGCGACCCGACAAACGCCCACCGCACCGGTCTCGCAAGTGAGCTCGGCAAGCGCGGAGCGAGCGATCGCTATGCCGCCTTCCTCGACATGCTTCCGTCGGTCATTGCTCGTGAAGCACGTGGGCTCAGCGGAGCACCGCGGCAGCGCGCCGTCGATGCCTATGCTCGGGCGCGTGAGCTGGTCGCGGTCGCACCGCGCCTTTCGCTCGACCCGGCATCAACCGTCTTCCAACTCGGCGGAATCCTCGCCTCGGTGGCCGATCCGCTTCCTTGAAGCGGCGGGTATCGCCCGCTAACGCCCGCAAGCACATGGGCGAGCCTTTCTACATCACAACCGCGATCAGCTACCCGAACGGGCGGCCGCACATCGGCCACGCCTATGAGGCGATCGCCGCCGACGTGATCGCGCGCTTCCAGCGCTCGCAGGGCCGTGACGTTCGCTTTCAGACCGGAACCGATGAGCACGGCCTCAAGATGGCCCAGGCGGCCCGGACCGAAGGCATCGAGCCGCGCGCATTCGCAGACAAAATGTCGCAGCTTTTCCAAGAGATGTGCGATATTCTTAACGTCTCGTACGATCGCTTCATCCGCACCTCTCAGCCGGATCATTATCGTGCGAGCCAGGCGATCTGGCAGGCGATGGAGAAGAGGGGAGACCTCTATCTCGATCGCTACGAGGGTTGGTACTCCGTCCGCGACGAAGCCTATTACGAGCCCGACGAGCTCACCAGCGCCGAGGACGGCAGCAAGCTGTCGCCGCAAGGCACTCCGGTCGAATGGACGGTGGAGGAGAGCTGGTTCTTCCGGCTGTCGAGGTACCAGCAACCGCTTCTCGACCATTATGCGGCCAATCCGGAGTTCATCCAGCCGGAAAGCCGCCGCAACGAGGTCGTCCGCTTTGTCGAGGGCGGGCTCAAGGATCTAAGCATCTCCCGCACCAGCTTCGACTGGGGCGTGCCGGTGCCTGGCAGCAACAGCCACGTCATGTACGTCTGGCTGGATGCGCTGACCAACTACATCACCGGCCTCGGTTATCCCGACGAAACGGAGCTATGGAAGCGCTATTGGCCCGCCGACGTTCATCTCATCGGCAAGGACGTGGTGCGCTTCCACGCGGTCTACTGGCCCGCTTTCCTCATGTCCGCCGGCATCGAGCTCCCCAGGATGGTCTACGGCCACGGCTTCCTTCTCAACCGCGGGGAGAAGATGTCGAAGAGCGTCGGCAACGTCGTCGATCCGCTGGCGCTCGCGGAAAGCTTTGGCGTTGATCAGCTGCGCTACTTCCTGATGCGCGAGGTAACCTTCGGCCAGGATGGAAGCTACTGCGCCGAGGCGATCGTCAACCGCGTCAATGCCGAGCTCGCAAACAGCTTCGGCAATCTCGCGCAACGCACTTTGTCGATGATCTTCAAGAATTTGGATGGCATTCTTCCTGCAGCTGGGGAAGCTGCTGAAGACAAGGAATTGCTCGCCAGGGTCGCCGACGCTTGCGAGGAACTGAAGGACCGGTTCGCCGAATATGCTTTCTCACAAGGCCTCGAAGCCTGGATGACGGCGGTCTTCGCCTGCAACGCTTATATCGACGCCCAGGCACCCTGGACCCTGCGCAAGACGGATCCAGAGCGGATGGGCGCAGTCCTCGGGACTTTGGTCGTGGCCGTGCGCGAGCTCGCGGAGGCCGTTGCGCCAGTCATCCCGGACTCCGCGGCGAAGCTTCTGGCCGTCATCGACAGCGGCCAGGGCGGTCAGCCGATCGCTCAGCCGCAGCCGCTATTCCCGCGCCTCGAGATCTCGGAGGACGAGGAAGCGGCATGAGGCTGATCGACAGCCATTGCCACCTCAACTACGCCGGCCTTGCCGAGCGGCAGGACGAGGTTCTCGCCAACGCGCGTGAGAAGGGGGTTACCGGGTTCCTCAACATCTCGACCCGGCAAAGCGAGTGGGGCGATGTCCTCGGTGCCGCCGAGCGCAATCCGGACGTATGGGCCACAGTTGGAGTCCACCCTCACGAGGCCGACGCTCACCCCGACCTTGGTGCCGCGGCGCTCGTGCAGGCTGCATCACATCCCCGTGTGATCGCCATCGGCGAGTGCGGGCTGGATTATCATTACGACAATTCGGAGCGGGGGGCCCAGCGAGAACGCTTCCAGGCGCATATCGAAGCGGCTCGTGAGACCGGCCTGCCTTTGGTCGTCCACACCCGAGACGCCGAGGGCGACACCGCCGAAATCCTCGGCCAAGCCATTCGCGAAGGTGACGTCGCCGGCGTCCTCCATTGCTTCACAGGCACGGCAGATCTGGCCCGCAAGGCCCTGGATTTGGGCTTCTTCATCTCACTTTCGGGCATCGTCACCTTCAAGAACGCTATCGACCTGCAGGATACGGCGAAGTGGCTTCCGGCCGACCGCATGCTCGTCGAGACGGATTCGCCCTTCCTCGCGCCCGTCCCGCATCGCGGCCAGACCTGTGAGCCGGCCTTCGTTGCCGACACGGCCGCCTTCGTCGCCAATCTTCGTGACGAGGAGCCCGAAGCGCTGGCGGAAACCACGACCGCCAATTTCTTTCGTCTTTTCAATCGGGCGGCCGCTTGAAGATACGCATTCTCGGCTGCGGAACGTCCTTCGGGGTTCCGCGCATCGGGAACGACTGGGGCGAATGCGACCCGAACGAGCCGCGAAACCGACGAACGCGCTCGTCCATCCTGTTGGAAAGCGGCGGCAAGTGCCTCCTCGTCGACTGCGGCCCGGACTTGCGAGAACAACTGCTTGCCGCAGACGTCTCGACCCTCGACGGCGTCATCGTCACCCACGACCATGCCGATCATTGCCACGGGATCGACGAGCTGCGGGCGGTTGAGCAGGTGCTGCGCCGGCCAGTCCCGTTTTACGCACGCCCCAGTGTGCTCCAGGGATTGAAGAAACGCTTCGGGTACATCTTCAGCAGCCAGAGCTTCTACCGCGCCGTCGCCGAACCGATCGAGCTCGCGGACAGCCTCGAATTCGGAAGCGCGACCATCGGCTTCGTCGATCAGCCGCACGGCGGGATCACCTCGCTTGGCATGCGCATCGACGAGAGTGGCCGCTCAGCAGTCTACGCCATCGATTTCAACGACCTGACCGATGAAATGCGCGGTCTTTATCAAGACGCGGACGTGTGGATCAGTGACTGCCTGAGCCGTCGGCCGCATCCGACACATACGCACCTGGACGCCGTGCTTGGCTGGGCGCAGGAAATGAACGTCGGCCTGCTGTTCCTGTCGCATCTCAACAACAGCATGGATTACGCTACGCTGGTCGCCGAGTTGCCCGACTGGGCGGCGCCGGCACACGACGGGCTGGAGATCGAGCTGCAATGAGCGACGCGCCGTACTTTCTCTACTACGTCATCGCCGCGGTGTTCGTCGGCGGCTCCCTCATCGCGATGCGCATTCCGATGGGGAAAGCGCTCAGGATGGCGCTGGCCTGGGTCGCGATCTTCGCTCTGGCCTTCCTGGTCTTCGCCTTCCGGGGTGAGTTTTCGAGCCTCGGGCAGCGAATCCGCGCGGAAGCGACCGGAAGCTCGATCGATGACGGCGCGACCGTACGCGTGCCGGTCGGCGACGACGGACATTTCTACGTGACCGCGAAGGTGAACGGCCATGACGTGCGTTTCATGGTCGACAGCGGGGCGTCCGTGACCACAATCTCAAGAAGCGAGGCAGTTGCGGCGGGCATGGAGGTCGGCTCGAGGAGGGCCATCGTGAACACCGCGAACGGTCCGACATCGGTCAGCCAAAGCTATGCGGAACGCCTGGAAGTCGGCTCGATCGAACGAAGTGATTTTCCGGTGGACGTCAGCGAGCAGGAAGACTTGAACCTGCTCGGCATGAACTTCCTCCGTTCGCTTCAGAGCTGGCGTGTCGAGGGCAATTATCTGGTGCTTCAGCCGTGACCAACAGCCTGATGCTCGGCGGAATCTACCTGCTGATGGCCGTCATGCTTATCCTCGGGACATTGATGTCGCGGCGGGAGCCCCTGGCTCGGCTGTTGGCGGCTTCTCTGGCCTGGGTGGCAATCTTCGCCGGCGGCTTCGTGGTTTTCACCTTCCGCGACGACCTCAGCTACGTCGGGCAGCGGCTGAGAGCGGAAGCGACCGGCGAACCGGTCACGCAAGGCGAAGAAATCCGTATCCCGATGGCGATCGACGGTCATTTCTGGGTCGACGCGCGGCTCAACGGCGAGAAGGTGAAATTCCTGATCGACAGCGGCGCCACCATGACGACCGTCGGCCGCGAGACGGCTGGAAGGGTCGGCATGCAGGTCAGCCCGCAGCGAAATCAGATCGTACGCACCGGAAATGGGCTCATTCGCGTGGCGACCGGGCGAGCGGACACGTTGAAGGTCGGCACGATCGAGCGTGACAATCTTCCCGTGCACGTGGCGGACGACGAGGACTTGAACGTGCTCGGCATGAACTTCCTGTCGTCGCTGCAGCGCTGGGGAGTAGAAGGGCGCTGGCTGATCCTGGTCCCCTGACTAGAGAGATAGATATTTTACATAATGCATATTATCATACTTCGACCATAGCGCAGATTTTCGAGGAAACCACAGCTAAAGCCCCCCGAAAGAGTCTCACTGATGAGACTAAAGTCGCGTGTCACTAGACGGCGACTTTCCTGGCGAAAGCGAACCCCGGATCGCGGTACGCCCTCGCTACGCTCGGTACGCCCGCTGGATCCGGGGGAACCGCGCAGCTCTGCAGAAGCGCACGGCTCGGGAAGAACGTGAATTCTCATGCCAAGCCCACCCAATAAGACCGGCGCTTGCGGCCCTTCTCCAGTGCGAAGCACACCGAGGAGGCTTCGAGGCGGCACCATCTCCCAACTTGGGTGTAGGACCAGTTTTCCGCCTCGCAGCTGGGCCGCAAGCTCACGAGGTCAAAGCCAGCGCCGAAGCGAAGCACAGACATCCCGCTAACCAATGTTGTGATTCATTCTGAAGAGTTCCGCAAGAACCGTCGGAATAGACGCTTGCTTTTCAGGATGACTGCCAGACTTTCAACGCCCTGCGCCAGCGAGAGATTTTGGGCCATGTCTTGCGGACTTGTTTCCAATTCATCTGAACGTCGTCCACCTCAGACGTGCTCAAATCGCCTACCACAACGACGACCTGCTTCTTTACGTCCACGAACGCTCGACCCCACATTACGGGACGAACACCGAACCTCCCTGAGCGTGCCCACACGTTCAGATCACATTCGCCTATTCTGTCGTTGAGTTCGTCCTGAACAAGAGCCGAGACTTCCGCATCGTTTGTGACGGTGGGGATCGTATCGATACCCCACTGCGACTCCCGGGCCATGTATCGAATGACGTCCGTCAAAGGAGCATCGCGTACAGGCGCCTTCCGGCGAGGAGGTCGCGCAGCAGGTTTCCAGCCAAGGTTCCTTGCCAACGACGCTAAGCCATTCAGCATCATGAGACTTAGAATGGCCGCGACTAGCCCAACTGCCAGGTATGACAACGGTGCAAACATCTCCACGAACGCCGTGAAGGAGGCCAAGTAAACGGCGAGGCCAGCGAAAAAGCCCAGCGGAAACAGGATCGTAATCAGAGCGTGAACTGTCAGGAGCTCAGAGACGATTTTCCAGAGCGTGAACTTTGCCATGCGGCATATCCTGCCCTTCTGTTGCTGTTCGGATCAACAACATTCAGGCCTCAATGCGGCGTATGTCCGTCCCTAGAACGGACACGTTCGTCGGAGGTCGACTCGCATTGATGCCAGGGCCTTCCGAAGCTGACCGATCGTCTTCGGACTAAGCGGACGGTCTGGGTGCCGCACCAGGCCCTCGAGCCGCGATTGCATTTGCCGAGCCAAGTCATCACAGCCGCACCAAGCGGCCTCGCTGGTCACCGATTTGCGCCCGCGCATTTCGACGATGAGCTCGCGCAAGTAAGCCCGAACGTCGCGAGGTTCCGAATAAAGCTTCCGGTACGCCTCATAGCTCGCAACATTCGAAGGGTGCGGTCTAGTTGGTATGCGGGCGAGCGTGTTCGGACGCCGTTTAGGGGGCGCTGCCCCCGATACGCTGTCAAGGGACGCTTCGCTCACTGCCCTTGACAGCTTCCCCCCCGCTCTCGGCGAGGGCCAACCCCCGGTTGCACCGGGGGCTTTTCAAGGAATTTAAGCGGCCGTGGGGAAGGTAGTAGCGCCGGCAGCACGTAGCTGCTGGTCAATCCGATCCGCCCAATCAGGTCTGTCTGCGAGACGGGCTTCCAGGACGCGCTTGATGGGCACCACCGAAGCAGTGAAAGGCGAGGCTGGGAGAACCGAAATATCAACGCCCGTCAGGTCCTCGATGAGGCGGCGATGACGGTAGAACTTGGCCTTCGACATGCTCTTCCTCATGTCGTGCCCAAGCTTCCACTGTGCATATGTGCCGCGGAGGTGATCAGGCAGCTTCGCCAAGTCAGCGGTCTCATCGACGAACACTTCGTTGAACGACAGGCTACCCACCTTCTCTCTCCACATCGTGGCGCATGTCGCCGGGGACCATGCGCTCAGGCTCCTAAGGCCTTTCTCTCTCAACTCATTCCGGCCCAGACGGACCTCAACCCGCACACATCTATTCGTCCAACCGAGGACTTCACTGTCCTCCATCATCAAGCCAGGTAGCGGGTGAGCTCCAATTTCCTGACCCTTCGAATATATCACGATCTGCCAACGGGTCATGCTCTTTCCGGCAGCGTGGCCATAGACCAGCGTCCCCTGCCGCAAGATGCCCTTCCCGCGCCGAGGAACACGTCCAGTCGCTTCAGCGCCACGAAGGAAGGACAGCACATCGCCGAAGGTTTCGAACAACAGCATTGCAGTACAATCGACGCGGCTGATCTGGGTACGCACAGCAAGGTCCGCCAAGCAGCGAAGGCCGATGTCGGAGAGAGAAGCGCCCAAATGCGGTTGGAGCCGCTGTAGAGCCGCCCAGAGGACCCTAACGGGATTGTCACAGCCGTAGAGGTTGTGACCCTGAACGAACTTCGAGACATTCCCCGAAACTTCGAGCTCGTCAGTGACCACCGCTCGGATCGCGAGCGAGGATTCGAAGCTGCCCTGGACAGGCAAGCGATGCGGACAACGGAATTCCTCCGTCCCATCGCGCCTGATTTTGAGGGTCCAGCCACCGGCAATCGGAGCCGGAAGATCGACGGCGATCTTGCACGTGAGCCAGTCTACCATCAGGTAGCTAGCCACGGAGAAGCGCCCTGCTAAACGAAAGTGAAATCAGCAGCGATCGAGGAGAGGACCTGCTGCATATTATCATACTTGCAGACACAAGGCCGGGAAACTGGCGGGGGCCCTTCAATTGAGCCTCCAGCGCCTCGTCGAAATCATGAAGCGGCTTCGCGATCCGGTCAGCGGCTGCGAATGGGACAGCGTGCAGACTTTCGGTACGATCGCGCCCTATACGATCGAAGAAGCTTACGAGGTCGCGGACGCCATTGCGCGCGAAGACATGGACGCGCTGGCGGACGAGCTTGGTGATCTTCAGCTTCAAGTCGTGTTCCACTCACGAATGGCGGAGGAAGCCGGCCATTTCAGCCTGGATGACGTCATCGACCGCATTTCCGACAAGATGGAGCGCCGGCACCCGCACATTTTCGGCGACGCCGAGCATGGCGGTCATCATCTGTGGGAAATCATCAAGGCCGAGGAACGCGCCGCGAATCCCGACAAGAGCGCGCTCGCAGGCGTGGCATTGGCGCTTCCAGCGCTGGAACGGGCCGCAAAGCTGCAGCGCCGTGCCGCCCGCGTCGGCTTCGACTGGCCCGACTCATCAGGACCGCGCGCCAAGATTGACGAGGAACTGGCCGAGCTTGAGCGTGAATCGGAGCATGACCGCAAGCTCGAGGAGATGGGGGACTTGCTATTCGCAGTCGTCAACCTCGCACGCCATCTCAACATCGAACCAGAAGCCGCTCTTCGTGAGGCGAACCGAAAGTTCGAGCGCCGCTTCCGCGAGATCGAGCAGACGCCGGGCTTCACCAACCTGTCGCTCGAGGGGAAAGAAGCGCTTTGGCAGCGAGCCAAGACAGCTCAGGCAGATTCCATCGCCTGAAACCGAGCCCAATTGTCGGGCGAAAGCCTGACGTCGACCTCGATCTCGTTCGCGTCGGTTCGCTGATCGAGCACCTCGCCTCTGGAATGCAGCCAGGCCAGCTTGGCGCCTTCGGCAACGCCCAAGCGGATGCGATGCACCTGCGTCTCGCGCTGCAAAGTGCGAGATATACAGCTTGTGAGATGGTCCAGACCCCATCCAGTCAGTGCGGAAATCGGGACGACGTCTTCACGACGCTCAGCTTCGGAAAGCAATGCCCGCCGATCCTCCTCGTTCAGCAGATCCACCTTGTTCCAGGCCTCTAGCCGAGCCGGCCCCTCCCCCTCGCCGATGCCGAGTGACGTCAATACGTCTTCGACGTCCTCGGCCTGCGCATCGCGGTCCGGATGCGCCATGTCGCGTACGTGGATCAGGAGGTCCGCAGAGGCGACTTCCTCCAGTGTGGCGCGGAAGGCCGCGATGAGCTCCGTCGGCAGGTCCGAGACAAAGCCGACCGTGTCCGACAGGATCGTCTTGTCGAACCCCGGGATCTTCACGTTCCGCATTGTCGGATCGAGGGTGGCGAAAAGCATGTCCTCCGCCACAACTTCGTCGCCGGTCAACATATTGAAAAGCGTAGACTTCCCCGCGTTCGTGTAACCGACGAGCGCCACCACCGGCCACGGGGCGCGTTGGCGGCGGCCGCGATGCAAGGCACGCGTCCGCTTCACCTGCTCCAGCTCGCGTCGAATCCGCGCCATGCGGTCTCTGATGAGCCGACGGTCGGCCTCGATCTGGGTTTCACCGGGACCACCGAGGAAGCCGAAGCCGCCGCGCTGCCGCTCGAGGTGGGTCCACGTGCGAACCAACCGACCCGCCTGATAGTCGAGATGCGCAAGCTCGACCTGCAGCCGTCCCTCGGCTGTCGCCGCGCGCTCACCGAAGATTTCGAGGATCAGACTCGTACGATCGATGACCTTCGTTCCGACCTCTTCCTCCAGCGACTTCTGCTGAACGGGGGTGAGCGGGGCATCGACGATCAGGAGTCCGGTCTCATTCTCGCGGGCCATCACCGCGATTTCCTCGACTTGGCCCTTGCCGAGCAGGGTCGCGGGCCGGAGCTGCCGAAGCCGGAAAGCGCGCTTTGCGACCACATCGACGCCGATCGCCAAAGCGAGGCCCGCAGCTTCTTCGACGCGAGCCTCCGTCGACCTGCGGGCGCCGTCCCCTACTCTCTCGGGCACGATGACAAGCGCCCGCTCGCCCCGCGCAACGTCATTCTCGGGGTCATAAAAGGCGTTCATTTGCCGCCTCCTTCCTCTTCGCCGTCGCCAAGCTCAAGGGGATGCGGCGGCTGAAGCGTGGAGATCGCATGCTTGTAGACGAGCTGCAGTTGCTCATCCCGTTCGAGCAGCACCGAAAACTGGTCGAAGCCGGCGACATGCCCCTGAAGCATAACCCCGTTCACCAGGAATACCGTCATCGGAGCCCGCTCGCGCGCTGCCGCGGCGAGAAAGATGTCCTGCAGGCTGGCTCGAGCACCGCCCGCCGCCCTAACGAAGTCCTGGAGTTCAATCTCCGGTGCGCGCAGCGGCATGATCGTCGAGATCGCATGCTTGTAAATCAGCTGTGACGCCGAATCCCTTCGAAGAAGCAAAGAAAACGCATCAAACCAGGTGATTACACCCTGAAGCTTGACGCCTTTCACAAGAAATATCGTCGACGGCGCTCTCGACTTGCGAACCGCGTTCAGGAAGTGGTCCTGCAGGCTTAGCGGCTTGTCGGCCATTCTCGCGTCGGTTCACTCGTCTCCATCGCGCTTGTCGGCAATGCCCAGGGCCTTGAGCTTCCTGTGCAGCGCCGAGCGCTCCATGCCGATGAACGATGCGGTGCGAGAGATGTTGCCGGAGAAGCGGCGGATCTGGATCTTCAGATATTCGCGCTCGAACGATTCACGCGCCTCGCGAAGCGGGCTTCCCATGATGGTCAGAGTCGCGCTCGACATCCCGACCGTGCCCTGGTGATCGAGGACCTCGGACGGGAGGAGGTCGACGTCGATGCAACCCACACGGTCGCCCGGCGCGAGGATGATCGTGCGCTCGATGATGTTGCGAAGCTGCCGGACGTTGCCCGGCCAGTCGTGGGCCTGGAGCGCGGCAACGGCTTCGTCGGACAACGTCGGCGGAGGGATTCGGCGCTCTGCCGCGAAGCGCGTCAGGAAGTGGTTCGCCAGCTCCGGTATATCCTCGCGCCGCTCGCGCAGCGGCGGAAGACGGACCGGGACCACGTTCAGGCGATAGTACAGATCCTCGCGGAAACGCCCCGCGGCAATCTCGTCCGAAAGGTTGCGCGCTGTCGCGGACAGCACCCGGACATCGACCTTGATTGGCCTCTGCCCCCCTACCCGGTGATAGCTCTGGTCGGTCAGCACGCGGAGGATCTTCGCCTGCGTCGTCGCCGGCATGTCGGCGATTTCGTCGAGGAACAGAGTGCCGCCGTGCGCCTGCTCAAGCAGGCCGGGCCGCGCCACTCCGTCGATCTCGCTGCCGAACAGTTCTTCCTCGACCCGATCCGGGCTCATCATCGCGGCGGAAACGACGATGAACGGCCCTTTCGCCCTCGGACTCCATTGGTGGATCATCCGGGCGGCGATTTCCTTGCCGACACCCGCGGGGCCGGTGATCAGCACCCGGCTTCCGGTCGGGGCAACGCGTTTGAGCGTCGCCCGGACGTTGTTGACCGCGACGGACGTGCCGTGGAGCTGGTCATCGTGGCCGACCTGCTGGCGAAGGTCCTCGTTCTCGCGGCGAAGGCGGTCGGTCTCGGTCGCTCGTCCGACGAGGTGAACCAGGCGATCGGCCTCGAACGGCTTCTCGATGAAGTCGATGGCGCCCTCGCGCACGGCTGCGACCGCGGTGTCGAGGTTGCCGTGTCCCGAGATCATCAGCACTGGCAAGGTTGGGTCGCGCCTCTTCACTTCCTGAAGCATCTGCAGGCCGTCCATCCGCGATCCCTGCAGCCAGACGTCGAGCAGGACGAGCGACGGCCGCCGGTCCTCGATCGCGTCCAGCGCTGACGAGCTGTCCGCGGCTGTCCTGACCGCATATCCCTCGTCCTCGAGGACACCGCTCACCAGTTCGCGGATGTCCGCCTCGTCGTCGACTACCAGCACTTCAAGCGCCATCCGTCACTCCACTCTCGCTTTCGTCCTGTTCGCCCCCCGAAATTGCGGCATTTACCGCAAGCGACTCATCGTCTTCGCTCGCCAGCGCGGCCAGATGCTCGGCATCGAAGGAGATGCGGACGTGCGTCCCGCCACCGGAACGGTCGAGGAAGGCGATCTCGCCCAGATGCTCCTCGACGATCTTCTTCACGATGGCGAGGCCAAGGCCCGTGCCGCGCACTCGCGTCGTCATGTACGGCTCGGTCAACCGCTCGCGGTTTTCCGGCAAGCCGACGCCCGTATCGATCACATCGATGACGAGCTCGCTTCCCTCCTTGCGCATCTTGAGCTCGACGCGGTCCCCCGACAGGTTGTGCTCGCCCCGGCTGCGCCGTGCTTCAATGGCTTCGACGGCATTCTTCACGACATTGCTGAGCGCCTGGCCGAGTTGCCGGCGGTCGCACACCATTTCGAAATCGCCCTGGGGCGGCTGGATGCTGAAGCTGATGCCAGGATGAGCCACTTCGTGGAGGAACAGCGCCTGCCGCGCGATCTCGTGGACGTTCGCATGCCGGAATACGGGCTTGGGCATGCGCGCGAAATTCGAAAATTCGTCGACCATCCGGCGAAGGTCGCCGACCTGGCGAACGATCGTGCCGGTCAATCGCTCGAACGTCTCCGGCTCGGACGTGACTTCCTTGCCGAATCGGCGCTGAAGCCGCTCGGCCGCGAGCTGGATGGGTGTCAGCGGATTCTTGATCTCATGAGCGATCCGGCGCGCGATGTCGGACCATGCGGCGCGGCGCTGGTCGCTGAGCTGGTCGGTGATGTCGTCGAAGGTGATGACTGCACCGTCCTGATAACGGACCCGCTTCACCGCCAGAGTGCGTTGCCCAGTGCGCGCGGCGACAAGGACGTCGGCCTCGCGTTGATCGCCGGCCATGAACTCGTCCAACTCGGGTGAGACTTCGGCAAGCGAGGAGCCTTCGAGCGCTTCCTCCTCATGCTGCAGGAGGGTCTCGGCCGAGCGATTGATCAGGAGGATGCGGTTGCGCGCGTCGACTGCAATCACGCCCGCCGTGACGCTTGAGAGAACGGTCTCGGTGAATGCCCGGCGCGCATCGAGCTGCGTATTGGCCGACTTGAGCGCGCCGGTCTGCTCCTCGAGCCTGCCGGTCATGCGGTTGAAGGCGCTGGCAAGGGTCTGGACCTCGTCCTCCGTCTTCTTCACCGGCACCCTGACCGAGAAGTCGCCCTCCTCTATCCGCCCGGCGGCCGTGACTAGGTGGCCAACGGGCCGGACAATCCTATCCGCCATGTTGAGCGCCGCCAGGATCGCAAGGGCGACAATGATTAGCGAACCGAGCAGCAACGCGCCGTTGAAGCGCAGCTGGTTGACGCGCGAACGCTCGAGCAAGGCCCGATAATCGTCGAGAACCTCATTGGCACGCTTGATCTGGATTGCAATCTCGGGATCGACCCAGCGGGCGACGTATAAATAACTGTCCGGGCCGTAATTAAGCCGCGTGAGAATCGAAATTCGATTGGGCGTGTTCGCGTCGACGACCGTTTCCGGCGCAGTTCCCTTGAGCTTGGCGACCGCGGCCTTGACGCGAGGCTCCCGGATCATTCCGTCATAGCCATTGATGACGCCGATGGTCTGGACCTGCCCCTTGGGCCCGACCTCCAGGATCGCGGCTTCATTCAACGAGCGTAGATAAACCTGGTAGGCGAGCGCCTCCTTGAAACGCGGGTCCTCCTGCGAGACCTGCTGCAACATGTCGGCTACGTTGCCCGACATCGCAGTAGCTTCGGCACCGACCCGGCCAAGCTCGATACGGTAGGTCGACTGCGCGACCTGCACGGTGTTTTCCAGCATGCTCCGCGCCCGGTCGGAGAACCAGAACTCCAACCCGCTCTGGAAGAGCAGCGACGCGAAGATCACGACGAAGACCGTAGGAACAGCCGCCAGGACCGAGAACAACGTTACGAGGCGGGCGTGAAGCTTTCCGCTTCCGAGCCCTTCCCGCTTCGCCCGTTGTCGAGCGACGCGGCGCGAGAAGAGCACCATCAGCGCGATGGCGGGAATCAGGTTCGCGACAAGGAGGAGCGCAATGACCGGCGGCGAAAGCAGCGACCCGGGATCCGCACCGCGGCCGAGGATCCAGATGCTGAAAGCGGCGGTCGCGACGAGCACCGCGGCCACGCCCCAGGTCGCGTAACGCGACAGCTGGCCAGTCGCACGGTTGCGGGCGAGCCAGCTTGCGAACGTGTCCGGTTTCAATCGTGATTCGGCTGTAGGCGCGTCCACATCGGGCCGCCTAGCACGACAGTTGCACGAAAAACACAGTCGGCGGCACGTACCGTGTGATTTTACGCGGCCGCCTTGGAAAGCCAGGGCGAATAGAACTCGCGCAGCATGGAAATGACGACCGCCGGATCGTCCTGCTGGTTCGCCTTGTTCCGGAGCTCGGCCGACCCCGGCAGGCCTTTCGTGTACCAGCCGATATGCTTGCGAGCGAGGTTCACGCCGGTTTGCGTGCCGTAAAGCTGGAGCATTTCCTCATACTGCTCGAGCATGGTCTCGAGCTGCTCATCGAGATCGGGGTCCGGCTTGGCACCTCCCCCGCACAAGGCTGCCATCACCTGCCCAAGCAACCACGGGCGGCCATAAGCTCCCCGGCCCACCATGACGCCATCCGCACCGGACTGATCGAGAGCCGTTTTCGCGTCGTCGATCGTGCAGATATCGCCGTTGACGATCACCGGGACGGAGACGGTCTCCTTGACCGAGCGGACAAAGGCCCAGTCCGCCTCGCCTTTGTACATCTGGCAACGCGTGCGGCCGTGGATGGTAATCACCTGAACGCCCAGGTCCTCGGCGATCCGCGCAAGCTCCGGCGCGTTCAGATTGTCGTGGTTCCAGCCCATGCGGGTCTTGAGCGTGACGGGAACCTTCACCGCCTTGACCGTGGCGTCGATCAGGCGAGCCGCGAGCGGCAGGTCGCGCATCAGTGCCGAGCCCGCTTCGCCGTTGACCACCTTCTTCACCGGGCAGCCCATGTTGATGTCGATGATCGCCGCGCCGCGCTGCTCGTTGAGCTTGGCGGCTTCGGCCATGACATGCGGGTCGCAGCCGGCGAGCTGCATCGAGACCGGCTCTTCGGCGGGGTCCCACATCGCCTTCTGCAGCGACTGGCGTGTCTCGCGCACCATCGCCTGGCTGGCGATCATCTCGGTGACCGTCAGCCCCGCCCCGTAGCGCTTGACGATGCGCCGGAATGGCAGGTCGGTGACAGCCGTCATCGGCGCCAGGATAACAGGCGCTTCGATCCTTACCGGACCGATCGAGATGGGCTTGAGCAGCGACATGGACCGCGGGAGATAGTGGAGGAGGTCATTTCCCACAACCGTTCGTCCCGAGCCTGTCGAGGGACTGTCCTTCCCTTTGCCGCTCCAACAGCTAAAGGCAGCCCCTTCGACAAGCTCAGGGCGAACGGGGTTGTGAACGTTACGGCACTCATTGTTGCTGCGGGCAGCGGATCGCGAATGGCCGGCGTCGTACCCAAGCAGTTTCGGCCGATCGGCGGGAAGCCCGTGCTCCGCTGGGCCGTCGAGGCGATGGCTCGCCATCCGGCCATCGACGATGTGCGCGTAGTCGTTGGCGCTGGTCAGGAGGCCATCGCCAGCACCCTCCTCGAAGGCCTCCCCGTTCGCGAGCTGATTCAGGGAGGCGCGGAGCGGTCGGACAGCGTGCTCAACGGCCTCCAGGCGATCGGCGAAGGGGCAGTGCTCGTCCACGATGCTGCCCGTCCCTTCTGTCCGCCTGCAGTCGTCGATCGGCTTCTCGCCGCGCTCAGGGACAACGATGGCGCCGTCCCGGTTCTCCCCGTCGCGGATACGCTGGCAGTGGGGGCCGGAACGCTCGAAAGCCCGGTCGACCGCAAGAACCTGCTCCGGGTGCAGACCCCTCAGGCTTTTCATGTGGAAGACCTGGTCTATGCCTATGAGGAAGTGGGTCGCGCTCCTGCTACGGATGAATCGACAGTGATGCTTGCAGCGGGGTTGAAAGTGGCGACGGTCGAAGGCGACCCCATGCTGGAGAAGCTCACGACGCAGGCCGACTGGGTCCGCGCGGAAGCGATCCTCGCCTCGCAGATGGTGCCGCGGACCGGGATGGGCTTCGACGTTCATGGCTTCGAGGGTGAAGGACCGATCATGCTGGGCGGGATCGAAGTTCCGCATTCGCGCGGACTTGCAGGTCACAGCGATGCCGACGTGGTTCTCCACTCGATCACCGACGCTTTGCTCGGCGCTGCGGGCCTCGGCGACATCGGCCAGCACTTCCCGCCTTCCGACGTTCAATGGAAAGGTGCCTCGTCCGACCTCTTCCTCAAACACGCGGCCTCGCTCATCTCTCAACGATCGGGCATCATCGACCATGTCGACTGCACGATCATCGCCGAGGAGCCGAAAGTCGGTCCGCATCGTTCAGCCATGCGAGAGCGGATTGCCACGATACTGGGGCTCGGGATCGATCAGGTGAGCATCAAGGCGACCACGACCGAGGGGCTCGGCTTTACCGGTCGCCGCGAAGGCATTGCCGCCCAGGCGGTCGCAAGCATCCGACTGATGCCGAATGCCTGACACTCTACTTCCTCCGGAGCTGGTCGAGAAGGCGCGTCAGGTCGTCGATGCCAACCGCGCGGCCGGCAAGCGCGTTGCGGTCGCGGAGAGCTGCACCGGCGGCCTCGTCAGCGCCGCGATCACCGAGATCCCCGGATGCTCGGACGTGTTCGAGGCCGGCTACGTCACCTATTCGAATGCGGCGAAGATCGAGGATCTCCACGTCAGTCAGGATGTCGTCGAGACTTTCGGCGCCGTCAGCGTCGCCACCGCCTGGGCCATGGCCCGGGGTGCGCTCCAGGCGTCGGAAGCGGACACGGCGGTCGCAATCACCGGCATAGCAGGCCCGGGTGGCGGAACGCCGAGCAAGCCGGTCGGAACCGTCGTCTTCGCTCGTGCAGAGCGTGGCAAGGACCCATCGCAAATCTCTGCCGATCAACGCTTTTTCGAAGCAGAAGGCCGCGGAGGAGTACGTCTTCAGGCGGCGCTTTGCGCGCTTGACTTGCTGATGCCGTAAAGGACGGCCGCCCGCTCCTCGAAAGCGCGAGTCATCCGCCTTAGCGCGCGGTCGAACATCTGGCCGGCCAGGGCTTCGAAGATTCGCGACCGAAAGGCGAAATCTACCGAGAAATGGACGTTCGTCCCGCCGTCCGCCGCGGGCTCGAAGGCCCATTCGTTGTGGAGGTACTTCAGCGGCCCCTCGACATAGTCAACGCAAATCTTACCTGGCCGCTCCTTCACGACGCGGCTGGTGAAGCGTTCCTTGAAGGCGTTGAAGCCGACGACGAGGTCGGCGACCGTCTCCGTCGGGCTCGACGAACGGACGCGCACGGCCACGACCCAGGGCAGGAATTCGTCGTACCGGGCAACGTCGGCGACGAGCTCAAACAATTGCTCGGGACTGTATGGAAGGTGCTTCGTCTCGCTGTGGCGCGGCATCAGCCGTTCGAACGCTCCAGCTGGGCGTTGCGGTTCGCCTGCATTTTCTTGAAGTCATCGCCGGCGTGATAGCTCGATCGGGTCAGCGGCGACGCCGCGACGAGCAGGAAGCCCTTGGCGCGAGCGATCGCCGCGTACGCGTCAAACGCCTGCGGAGTGACGAACTCCTCGACCTTGGCATGACGTGGCGTCGGCTGGAGATATTGACCCATGGTCAGGAAATCGACGCCGGCGGAGCGCATGTCGTCCATCACCTGGTGAACCTCGAGCCGCTGTTCGCCGAGCCCCACCATCACTCCCGACTTGGTGAAGATGTGCGGCGCCTGCCGCTTCACGCTCTCCAGAAGCCGAAGCGAGGCATAGTAGCGCGCACCCGGACGAATGGTCGGATAGAGCCTCGGGACCGTTTCAAGGTTGTGGTTGTAGACGTCCGGACCTGCCTCGACGATTGCTTCGACCGCAGCCTCGCTCTTGTTGCGGAAGTCGGGCGTCAGAATCTCGATGGTCGTGCTCGGGGTGTTTCGGCGAAGCGCCTCGATGACCTTCACGAACTGATTCGCGCCGCCATCAAGCAGGTCGTCGCGGTCGACAGAGGTCACCACGATGTGCTCGAGGCCAAGCTCGGCGGCCGCAATCGCCACATGCTCGGGCTCCAGCGGGTCGACGGCTCGCGGCATCCCCGTCTTCACGTTGCAGAAGGCGCAGGCCCGTGTGCACGTGTCGCCGAGGATCATCACGGTCGCGTGCTTCTTGGTCCAGCACTCCCCGATGTTCGGGCAGGCCGCCTCCTCGCACACCGTCGCCAGGCCAAGCTCGCGCATCAGCTTGCGCGTTGAATGATAGCCTTCGCTGACAGGCGCCTTCACCCTGATCCAGTCGGGCTTGCGCTGCCTTGGAGTTGCGGCGGGAGCGTTCATGGGCGCCAGATAGCGACTGGGCCGGTCGCTTGCCACCCCTGCCCGGCAGCGGCTAGCGGGCGTGCATGCCGTACTTAAGCCTGCTGATCGAAGGATATCATCGCTTCCGCCAAAAAGACTGGGAGCGCGAGCGCCAGCGCTGGTCCGAGCTGGCGGAAGGCCAGAGCCCACAAGTGATGATCCTTTCCTGCGCCGACAGCCGAGTCGACCCTGCAATGATCTTCGACGGGCGGCCGGGAGAGATGTTCGTCGCAAGGAATATCGCGGCGCTAGCCCCGCCCTATGAGACGAGCCGGGGCTTCCACGGCGTGTCGGCCGCGCTCGAATTCGCCGTTACGCAGCTAAAGGTCGGGGAAATCCTCGTCATGGGTCACGGCCTGTGCGGCGGCTGCGCCGCTGCCCTTACCGGGCAATTCGACGATACCGAGCCCGGCGAAGGTCATTTCATCGCCGACTGGGTGCGGATGCTGAGCGACGCGCGCGACAAGGTCCGGTCGCGTCACACGGAGCTGAACCGCGAGGCCTTCCTCGACATGGAGCGCGAGGCGGTGAAGGTCAGCCTTGCCAATCTGCGTACGTTTCCGTGGATCGCGGAGCGTGAAGATTCAGGGGAGCTGAAGCTCCACGGGGCGCACTTCTCCATTTCGGAAGGCCGTCTGTACATGCTCGACGAGGCGGAAGAGACCTTCCGCCCCGTCTAAACATGCTGCGCTAACTCACTAGCAGCGCGTATTATAATCGTAGACCGGACGGCCGTATTGGTCGACGTAATAGCAGTAGCCGCGGGTATCACGGTAGTACTGACGGCCCTTGACGACCGCGCCGAGCACGCCGCCAAGCACCGCTCCGGCAACCGCGCCGCCGATCGGGCTCACACCCGGAAGGACCGCCCCGGCCACCGCACCGGCAGCGCCGCCGATGGCAGCACCGGTCGCGGCGCGGCGAGTCTGGTCGTTATTGCCGTAATATGGGTCGTTGTAGCCGTACGGATTGCTTGCGCAGGCGCTGACGCCAAGGCTGGCGGCAAGCGCTGCGGTCAATGCGATTTTCTTCATGACTGATCCTCCAAGCCCGTTATTCCTCCCAATGCGGGTTCAGTGCATGAACTAGCGTTTCGTTCCCGCAGCGATCGATTTGGACCCGTAATGATGAATGGAATTGGAACATGAATGAGCGGCTCGACGAGCGTCAGGACAATATCGCTCTGCTGATCGATGCCGACAATGCGAGCCCGGACCATTTCGACGAGGTCCTCCTCGTCCTCGGCGAGCTCGGAACGATCAACATCCGCCGCGCCTACGGCAATTGGGCGAAGGCGAGCCTCAAGGGCTGGGGGAATTTGACGGGAATTCACTCGATCGTGCCAATGCAGCAGTTCGACGTCGCCAAAGGCAAGAGCGCGACGGACATGCGCATGACGATCGACGCGATGGATCTGCTCTATCGAGGACACGTCGAAGGATTCGGGATCATGTCCAGCGACAGCGACTTCCTTCCCCTCGCCCAGCGAATCCGCGAGGAAGGACTTCCGGTCTACGGCTTCGGGACTGCCAAGACCCCCCTCGGCTTCCGGCAGGCATGCACCCGCTTCTTCGATATCGCGGCCCTGTACGTGAGCGACGAAGAGCAGCAGAGCGACGAGCCAAGCGAACTCACCCTCCAGCGCACCGTCGACGACGACCTGATCGATCTACTCGGCAGCGCCTACAAGGCATCCAAGCGCGACGACGAAGGTTATGCGTCGCTCTCCGAGCTGGGCCAGCGCGCAACGGCCGTGTCCAGCTTCGCGGCCCGCAATTACGGATTTACACGGCTTTCGGACCTGATCCGGGCTATCCCCAATTTCGATGTAAAGTCCGCGAGTGACGGCAGTCTTCTGGTCAAGCGCCTTCGCTGACCTGTTGCCTCTTCGACACAGGCTCGAACCAAGAACCGGATGATCGGCAAAAGGAAGGAACCGTAGCGGAGGGCAACGGTTCAAACGGGAACTGCAGACCGGACCCGCCAAATCATCATGTTCGAACCCAGCCGACCCGAGCAGCTGCTCAGCACGGCATTGACCGCTTTCGAGGCCGGAAACGGCTACGAAACGGTCCTCGATCGCCTTCCCGTTCCCGTCTACGCGACCGATGCGGACGGGTGCGTAACCTACTGGAACCAGGCCTGCGTCGATTTCGCCGGCCGAGAACCACAGCTCGGCCGCGACCGATGGTGCGTGACCTGGCAACTCTACACCATGAGCGGCGAGCGATTGCCGCACGAACAATGCCCGATGGCCACGGCGATCAAGGAGGAACGCGCGATCCGGGATGCTATCGCCATCGCACTTCGCCCGGACGGAAGCAGGGTCGCCTTCAGACCCTACCCCACTCCCCTCTTCGACGCTGATGGAAAGCTGACCGGCGCGATCAACATGCTCGTCGACATCAGCGAGGAGCAATCCGAGGCGCTCAAGGAGCAGGCAGCGCGCTGCCGGCGCCTCGCGCGTTCGACCAACGACGCGCAGACCTCCGTCATCTTGAAGAGCATGGCGAGCGGCTATGAAGAAACCGCTGCAGCTCTTGCTCACGACGGATCAGAGCAGCTCCAGCGTTAGCGTCACCTCGTCGCCGGAAGCGATACCGGCGCGGCAACGGACTTCCCTTTTCACGGGCAGGATGTAGCCGCCGCTCTTCTGCGGGAAGACCGACGTGCGCCAGGTGACGTCACCAATGGTCGCCTCCACGCGCACCGAGCCGAAGCCGCCGCGGCCGGCGAGGCTCTGCGCGCGAATTTCGTCGCAAAGCTTTTCGGGAATTGTGATGAAGTGCCAGCTCCCCCCCTCGCCGCTCCAGAGCCAAAGAGGTGCGACTACGGTGATCATACCGCAGGCACCGCGGCCGGCCCTTCCTTGAGTCGACGGCGATGCTCGCGCCACGCGGTGTACAGGCCGCTCCCGGCGATCAGGGCCGCGCCGGCAATGGTGTGAACGGTCGGGACATCCGAGAAGAGCAGCCACCCATATGCGGTAGCGCCGACGATCTGCAGATAATCGAATGGCGAGACGACCGACACGGGCGCCCGGAGAGAAGTCGTCATCAGAAGCTGGCCAATCCCTCCCATGAGGCCGCCGGCCAGCACCAGCGCAAAAGCTCGCGGACCGTGGACCTGGCCGAAAATGGGCATCAGGAGCCCGCCGACGACAATTCCCGCCATGGCGAACCAGAAGACGATGGCGGAGACGTTCTCGCTCCTTTGAATTTGACGAAGGGTGGTCGTCACTCCGGCCTGGCAAAGCGCTCCGACCAGCGCGATCCCGACGCCGAGTGCAGGCAGGCTCGACCCGCCCGGCCGGGCGACGATGAGAACCCCGACGAAGCCGACGATTACCGCTGTCCAGCGATGGATCCGCACGTCTTCGCGCAGGATCAGGAACGACAGGATGGTCGCGAAGATCGGCGCCGTGAAGTTGATCGCCGTCGCCTCAGCGAGCGGAAGCAGGATCAGCGCCTGGAACACCAGGCCCATGGAAAGAAGCCCAAGGGCGCTCCGCCAGACATGAGCCAGCGGCCGATTGGGCTTCAGCGCCGCCAGGGTCTCGGTTTTCAGAACGAAGAGCAGGACCACCGGCAGGCTGAACAGCGACCGGTAAAAGACCAGCTCGGGCGCGTTCATCCCTTCCACGGACGCCAGCTTCAGCAAGGCACCCATGGTCGAGAAGCTCAGGCCCGAGCCGACCCGGCAGAGAATGCCGCTGAGGATATGGTCCTGGTCGTGATGAAAGGCGGAGCCCCGGTTCACCTTTTCTTCTGCCAATCGTATTGCGGTAGCCGCCGCCCCTCGGCGCTGACCGCGATGAGCTCGCCGAGCCGCTTTGCGCGAGTCTCGGGCTTCTTTGCGCTCGTAACCCAGCCGAGCGCGGACCTGCGGTAGCCCAGCGGCCGTTTCTCCCAGTCCGTCCAAGCCATCTCATTCCTGCGGAACAGCTTCTCCTCCTGGGCCGTCAGTGAGGCGAGCGGCCTCTCGTAGGAATAAAGGCCGCTCTTGTGCTTGTTCTTCTCATAGGCGCGCTCGCCTGCCGGCGTCATCTTGCCGTGAGCCTTCAGGGCCTCGAAGCGCTCGACATTGACCTTGCTCCAGATGCTGCCCTTCCGCCGCGGCGTGAAGCGGATGGTGTAGCTCTCGTCGCCGAGCGATTTGCGGATGCCGTCGATCCAGCCGAAGCAAAGCGCCTGATCCCGCGCCTGCGGCCAGTCGATCGACGATATCCCGCTGCTCTTCTTCCAAAAGCCGACCAGCAGCTCGGGTGCCGTCTCGTGGTGGGCCTGAAGCCAGCGGCGGAATTCGGCTTCCGTTTCGAAGAAAACCGGCTCCGCCACAGCGCTACCGCGTCAGCTTGCGATACGTAGTCCGGTGCGGGCGCGTGGCTTCCTCGCCGAGGCGGCGGATCTTGTCCTCCTCATAGGCCTGGAAGTTGCCCTCGAACCATTCGACCTGGCTGTCGCCCTCGAAGGCGAGGATGTGGGTCGCAAGGCGGTCGAGGAAGAAGCGGTCGTGGCTGATGACCACGGCGCAGCCGGCGAAATTCTCGATCGCTTCCTCGAGAGCGCCCAAGGTCTCGACGTCGAGGTCGTTCGTAGGCTCGTCGAGCAGCAGCACGTTGCCGCCGCGCTTCAGCATCTTGGCGATGTTGACGCGGTTGCGCTCACCGCCTGACAGCTTGCCGACGTTCTTCTGCTGGTCCTGGCCCTTGAAGTTGAAGGCGCCGACATAGGCGCGCGTCGACTGGTCGTGGCCGTTGACCTTCATGTAGTCGAGCCCGTCCGAAATCTCCTCCCAGACATTGTTCTTGTCGTTGAGGTGATCGCGGCTCTGATCGACATAGCCGAGGTGAACGGTCGGGCCGATGTCGACCTCGCCCGAGTCCGGCTTTTCCTGACCCGTGATGATCTTGAACAGGGTCGACTTGCCGGCTCCGTTTGGACCGATGACGCCGACGATGCCGCCCGGAGGAAGCGTGAACGACAAATCCTCGAACAGCAGTTTGTCGCCATAGGCCTTGCTGACGCCCTTCAGCTCGATGACCTTGCCGCCCAGTCGCTCCGGCACCTGGATCAGGATCTCGGCCTTGCCCGGAACGTGCTTTTCCTGCGCGGCCACGAGCTGGTCGAACTTGGCGATACGGGCCTTGGACTTGGTCTGGCGGCCCTTAGCGCCCTGCCGGATCCACTCGAGCTCGTCCTTGATCGCCTTCTGGCGGCCGGACTCCTCGCGCTCCTCCTGTTCGAGGCGCTTGGCCTTCTTCTCGAGGTAGGTCGAATAATTGCCCTCGTAGGGGAAGTACTTGCCCCTATCGAGCTCGAGGATCCATTCGACCACATTGTCGAGGAAGTAGCGGTCGTGGGTGATCATCAGCACCGCGCCCGGATATTCCTTGAGGTGCTGCTCCAGCCACTGGACGCTCTCCGCGTCGAGGTGGTTGGTCGGCTCGTCGAGAAGCAGGATCGACGGCTTCTGGATCAGCAGCCGGGTCAGCGCGATGCGGCGCTTCTCACCGCCTGAGAGGTTCTCAACCGGCCAGTCGGACGGCGGACAGCGCAGCGCCTCCATCGCAACCTCGAGCTGGTTGTCGAGCGTCCAGCCGTCGACCGCGTCGATCTTGGCCTGGAGCTCGCCCATCTCCTCCATCAGCGCGTCGAAGTCGGTATCATCCTTGGGATCGCCCATCTCCGCCGAGATCGCATTGAACCGGTCGACCATGTCGGCGACTTCGCGGGCGCCGTCCTTCACGTTCTCGAGGACATTCTTGTTCGGGTCGAGGTGGGGCTCCTGCGGGAGGTAGCCGACGGTGATGTTCTCGCCGGGCCAGGCCTCGCCCTGGAAGTCCTTGTCGATGCCGGCCATGATCTTCATCAGCGTCGATTTGCCGGCGCCATTCGGGCCGACGATGCCGATCTTGGCGCCGTGGTAGAATTGCAGGTTGATGTGGTTCAGCACCGGCTTCTGAGCGCCGGGGAAGGACTTGGTCATGTCCTTCATGACAAATGCATATTGGGCGGCCATGGGGTCGCGGATTTCCTTCGGGTGTTACGGGATTTGGCCACCGAGTTAGGGGAAGCGGGAGCGAATTTCCAGCCTCAGGGGAGGAAAGGATTCACGCGAAGGCGCGAAGGCGCGAAGAGGTTCGTCATTCCCGCGAAAGCGGGAAGCCAGCCCAAGTAAAAACTGGGTCCCAGCCTTCGCGGGGATGACGAGTTAATCACTCCGCGCCTTCGGGCCTTCGCGTGAAAACTCTAGTCCCGCCCCATCATCTCCTCGGCGTTCTCGAAGCGATAGTCCTTGAAGCGCTCCCGCAGCCGGAGCTTGGACAATTTGCCTGTCGCCGTATGCGGCAGCTCGTCGACGAACTCGATCGCGTCGGGCAGCCACCAGGACGCGACGTGCTTGCGGAGGTGTTCGAGGATTTCGTCGGCGGTGACGTCATTGCCGTTGGCCCGCACGACGCACAGCAGCGGCCGTTCGTCCCACTTCGGGTGCGGAATACCGATCGCGGCTGCCTCGGCGACGCCGGGATGACCCACCGCCGCATTTTCAAGCTCGATCGAGCTGATCCACTCGCCGCCGGACTTGATCACGTCCTTCGACCGGTCCGTGATCTGCATGGTTCCGTCGGGGTGGAGGACGGCAACGTCGCCCGTGTCGAACCACTGGTCCTCCTCGGTCGCATTTTCTTCAGCCTTGAAGTAGCGCTTGATCACCCAGGGCCCCCGGCACTGGAGCCGGCCCGAGGACTTGCCGTCGCGGGGCTGGACGTTGCCCTCGTCGTCGACGACGCGAAGCTCCACTCCGAACGGCACTCTTCCCTGCCGAGCGACATATTCGACCTGCTCGTCGTCGCTCATCGAATCCCAATTGGCGGGTGGAGCCCCGCAGGTTCCAATCGGCGAGGTCTCGGTCATTCCCCAGGCGTGGCCCACGTGAACGCCGCGGTCGCGAAGCCAGCGGATCATGGCTCGAGGCGCCGCAGACCCGCCGATGGTGACCTGCTTCAGGTCAGGAAATGCCTCACCGGTCCGCTCGACATGCTCGATCATCGTCAGCCAGACGGTCGGAACACCGGCGGAATGGGTGACCTTCTCCTCGCGGAAGAGCTTGCACATGCGTTCGGGCCGGTAATCGGCCGAAAGGACGAGCTTGGCGCCCGTCGCAGCTCCTGCCCAGGGCACCCCCCAGGCGTTGGCATGGAACATCGGCACGATGGGGAGTACCACAGCCTGCTTCGACAGGCCCATGATGTCCGGCGTCAGTTGAGCCAGGGTGTGGAGCATCGTCGATCGATGCTCGTACAGCACGCCCTTTGGATTACCCGTCGTCCCTGACGTGTAGCAAAGCCCGAGCGGATCGCGTTCGTCGCCGTCGTGCCATGTGTAATCGCCGTCTTCGGCGTCGATCCACTCGCGGAATCCGCATTCGCCCTCGACAGGGTCGAAGCAGATGTAATGCTCGATGGTCTTCCACTTTGGCTTCATCCGCTCGACGATCGGCGTGAAGGCCCGATCGTAGAGGAGGACCCGGTCCTCCGCGTGGTTGGCGATATAGTCGAGCTGGTCATCGAACAGGCGTGGGTTGATGGTGTGAAGAACCCCGCCCATTCCGGTCGTCCCGTACCAAGCGATGAGATGATGGGCGTGGTTCATCGCCAAAGTCGCGACACGGTCGCCGGGCTTGATGCCGAGTTTCTCCAATGCCTGCGCCATCTTGCGGGCGTCTTTTGCGACCTCGGCCCAATTGGTGCGGGTAATCGAGCCGTCGGCCCAGGCGCTTACGATCTCGCCCTCGGCATGCTCGCGCTCGGCATGATCGACGAGGCGCGTAACGCGCAGTGACCAGTCCTGCATTGCCCCAAGGCGCACCGCTCTCTCCCAAGCAGCCCAGGGAGCAGTGTGACTGCGGTTCGAACCGCAGACAAGCGGTTCGTTATTGCTACGGGTGCAGCCGTTTAGAAAGGCAGCTTCATGCCGGGCGGAAGGGGAAGCCCGCTGGTAACCTTCTGCATCTCGCTATTGGCTGCCTGGTCCGCCTTGGCGCGGGCATCGTTTATGGCGGCTGCAACCAGGTCCTCCACCATCGATTTCTCGGTCGGCTGGAGGAGGCTTTCGTCGATGGAGACGCCGAGGATCGTGCCCTTGGCAGTCGCGCGAACCTTCACCAGCCCGCCGCCGGCGAGGCCTTCCACCTCGATCTGCTCGAGGCTCTGCGTAGCCTTTTGAAGCTCGCTCTGGGCGTTCTGCGCCATTTCCATGAGCTTGTTGAGATCGAGGTCGGGCATCTCAGGCGCCTTTCGTAGCGAAGGATTCGAGCGTCGCGTCGGGGAAAGCCTCGAACGCGGCGCGGACTGCGGGGTCGGCAAGCACTTCGGAGCGAACGCGCTCCTCGGCCATTTTCTCCTGGTCGAGAAGCGATGGCTCTCCGGCCTCGTCCGAAAGTGACACCTGCCATGACGATCCGGTAGCGGCCTTCAGCGCCGCGGCAAGATCGCGCGGCCAGTCGCCGCCCAAGGGGCGCATCGGTTTCAGCACTAGCTCCGGCGGCGCGAAGCGGACGAGGCCGACCTGATCGTGAAGCTGGAGCGCCAGTTGATGCTTCCCACCCCTTTCGAGCAAAGCGATCAGTGCAGGAAAGTCGGGCGGCATCTGCGCCGTCGGACCAGATGGCTTCGATGGAGCGGCAGCAGCCACGGAGACAGCGCCCGCCTCAGCCGAAAGCCGCGAGAGAACCGCCGCAGGATCCGGCAGATCCGCCGCGTGAATCAGCCGCAGCAGCGCCATCATTGCGGCTTCTCGCGGGTCGGGCGCGATCTGTACGTCGGCGAGACCCTTCAGCAGCATCTGCCAGACGCGGTGGATCTGACCCCAGCTCAGCTGGTCGGCAAATCGCTCAGCAGCCTCGCGCTGCTCGGCCGGCAAGGCGGCCGCGCTCGCTCCGGCCTTGGTGCGCGTCGCGAGGTGCAGTTCCTCCATAAGGCCGCGAATGAGCGATCCCGGATCGATGCCGAGGTCATGCGCCTCATCAAGGTCGGAAAGCGTCGCCTCGGCATCGCCGCCGAGGACGTGCTCGAGCAAGCGGCGAATGCGTCCGCGGTCAGCGAGGCCCAGCATCTCGCGGACCTGTCCGGCAGTTACGGCTCCCCCGCCGTGGGCGATCGCTTGGTCGAGGATGGATAGCCCGTCGCGGGCCGATCCCTCGGCTGCCGCAGCGATCATCCGGAGAGCATCGTCTTCAATCTCCACGCCCTCGGCCTTCGAAACCTGGGCAAAATGATCCGCCAACTTTTCGGCGGGGATTCGGCGGAGATCGAATCGCTGCGTGCGCGAAAGAACGGTGAGCGGAACCTTGTCCACCTCTGTCGTCGCAAACAGGAATTTCACATGCTCCGGCGGTTCCTCAAGAGTCTTCAACAAGGCGTTGAAAGCGTTCTTGGAAAGCATGTGGACTTCGTCGATGATGTAAATCTTGTAGCGGGCGTTCACCGATGCGTAGCGGACCGCGTCGATGATCTCGCGCACATCGTCCACACCCGTGTGTGATGCCGCGTCCATTTCGATCACATCGATGTGTCGTCCCTCCGCGATCGCCCGGCATTGCTCGCAAACTCCGCAGGGATTGATCGTTGGACCGCCCTGTCCATCCGGACCGATGCAATTGAGCGCCTTGGCGACGAGGCGCGCCGTCGACGTTTTCCCGACACCGCGGACTCCGGTGAGCAGGAAGGCGTGCGCAATGCGCCCGCGCTCAATCGCATTGGCGAGCGTCTGCACCATCGCGTCCTGGCCGATCAGCTCGGAGAAATTCTGCGGGCGGTACTTGCGCGCGAGCACTCGGTAGGGAGAGGCAGTTGCCTTCTGCGGCACCTCGGGAAGGTCGAGGCCGAGGCCAGGCGATTCGGGTTCGTCCATCGGGCTCTGGTTTAGGGGCGCTAAGGGGTTCGCGCCAAGCTTAGAGGTGGGAGCCGAACGACCCGAGGCAATATCGTTGTGGCTGCTTCCTTCCGGATCTGACCAGGTTGGCGACGACCTCGTCCGCCCGACTCCCGCGGCGCATATGGGTGAAGAGCCCGGAGCGCGCAAGTTGGGCGGCCGTCATCTCCCTTCATTGACCATTCACTCCGCCTGCCGGAGAGACTGCCCGAATGCTCTTGGTCGCCCTGCTCCCATTTCTCGTTTCGGCCGCGCAGGCGGAGGAACCGTCTAGGCCGATCACCGTCACGGCTTATCCCTGGGCGCCGTTCGTCAGCCCGATGGGTGAGCCGTTTCGTTCACGTTCGCGGGAGGACGATCCGTTTGCGCGCTGGTTTCACCAAGCCGACAGCAATCGAGACGGGCTGCTTACGGCCGACGAGATGCGCACCGACGCGGAACGGTTCTTCGTCCGGCTTGACGCCAATCAGGACGGCAGAATCGATTCCGAAGAGCGCATGACCTACGAGTCCGAAATCGCGCCGGAGGTCCAGTCCAACTCACAGTGGAAGCGCACTCGGCAGGAGATCGCCGCAGAGGCCGCGTCTGGTGATGATCGTCGTGACCGGCGAAAGCGATGGGATAAGAAGATCGACGGATATCAACTGGACGGCCTGCAGGGCGCCGCCCGATACGGCTTGCTCAATCTCCCCGAGCCCGTTTCCGGCGCCGACTCAGATTTCAACCGGATCATCACGCTGGACGAATTCAGGAGTGCCGCCTTGTATCGCTTTCAACTGCTCGACAGCGATCGATCGGGCAGGCTCGCATTTCAACAGCTGGAGGGGCTCGTTCCTTCCCGGCCCAAGGCCGGCCGCCGTGTCAAACGCTCCAAGAATGCCGTGGACACGAGAGTCGGTCTTCCACTGCCTGCGGGGAACTAGCCTTTCTCAGCCGTACAGCCAGTTCTTCGCCCCGGCCGGAATGCGTACGTCCAGTGTTTCCATGTCCTCCGTGAGGATGATCTGGCAAGCGAGCCGTGACGTTCGCGTCGCATGGGCGGCGAGGTCGAGCAAATCCTCCTCCTCATCGCTCGCACGCGGAAGCTTCTCGAAATCCGCCTTGTCGACGATCACGTGACAGGTCGAGCAGGCCATCACGCCCTCGCAAGCACCTTCCAGCGGCTGCTTCGCCGCCCAGGCCACGTCGAGCAGGCGATGACCGGCCGTCGCCTCGACCTCCTTGTCGAGCGTACCGTCGGGCTTGTGGAAGCGAACCTTGATCACGCGGCGAGTCCCTCCTGGGCTCTTGCGGCCGTCCCAATACGGCGGACGGCGGAGACCAGCTCTTCCTCGGTCGTATAGCGCCCAAAGCCGAGGCGAATTGACGATCGCGCCTCGCGGTCGCCGAGGCCGATTGCGCGCAGCACATGGCTCGGCCGGCCCGACCCGCTGGCGCACGCGCTGCCGAGCGAGAAAGCGATATCGCGCAGATCGGAAATCAGCCGCGCAGCGTCGACGCCTTCGCGCCCGATGTTGAGGTTGCCGCGATATCGCTGCTCGACGCTGCCGTTGACGGTCCACTGCGGTCCCAGTTCGGCAAGAGCAGCATCCCAGAGCCGTTCGACATGCTGATGGTCGGCCTCACGACGCTCTGACGCCAGTTTCGCGGCGGCGCCGAGGCCAACGCATAGTGCAGGTGATAGCGTACCCGAGCGAAGGCCCTGTTCCTGCCCGCCGCCGTGGATCAGCGGCGCCGGCTCGGCGCCCTGGCGCATCCAGAGCGCGCCGATTCCCTTCGGCCCATGGATCTTGTGCGCGGACACCGCCACGAGGTCCGGTCCTTCAGGAATCTCGACCCGCCCGAGGCCCTGGACGGCATCGCACAGCATCAGCGCTCCGACCCGACGGGCGAGCCTTGCGATCTCGCCGACCGGCTGAATCACGCCAATCTCGTTGTTGACCAGCATCACCGCCACGAGCGCGACCGTCTCGTCGAGTGCCGCTTCAACCGAATCGATGTCGATCAGGCCGTCCCGCCCGACCGGAAGGCGCGTGACACCGAAACCGCGTCCTTCTAGCCACTCGCAGCTGTCGAGCACCGCGGCGTGTTCGGTAGCGACGGTGACGATCCGCGTGCGGCCCTCGTGAGCCTTCTCGATCGTACCTTTCAGCGCCCAATTGAGTGCCTCGGTCGCGCTTCCCGTGAACGCCAGGCTCCCTCCTCCAAGCCCGATGGCCTGGCTGACCTGATTGCGTGCCACCTCGATTGCGGCCGCGGCTTCTCGGCCCCACCGTGAAGGCGCGTGCGGATTCGCGAATTTCTCGGAGACCCATGGCCGCATCGCCTCGGCGACCTCCGGTGCCACCGGTGTGGTCGCCTGATAGTCGAGGTAGATCACGCCGCCCTCGACGCTGCCCGGTCGTGCATGCGCCGCCACTCCGTGAGAAATCGGTCGACGTCCGCTTCGCTCGTCTCCGGTCCGAAGCTCACTCGAATGAATGAAAATGCGACCTCCGCCGGCACGCCCATCGCCTCGAGCACGAGGCTGGGCTTCATGCTTCCCGACGAGCATGCGCTTCCCGCCGACACGGCGATTCCCGCCAGGTCGAGCTGGACGAGCTGGCTAGAGCTCGTCACGCCGGGCATGGCGTAGGACCCGATGGTCGCGATTCGCAGACTGTCGCCGGCAATGACAAATCCACCAACGGACGTGATTTCATCTTCAAGCCGGGCGCGAAGCCTGCCCAGCCGCTCCATGTCGTAGGGTTCGGCAGTCAGCGCGGACGCGAACCCGGCGGCGCTCGGTGCATCCTGCGTCCCGCGACGATACCCCTTCTCCTGTCCGCCGACCGGTTCCAGCGTCCCCAAGTCCTTGACCAGCAGCACGCCGACCCCCGGAGGACCACCCAGCTTGTGCGCACAGGCAGCGATGAAGTCCGCGTCCGGAAGCGGCATCTTGCCTGCGCTCTGAGCGCAGTCCGCGAGGAGAAGCGAACCCGCTGCGCGAATGCGTCCCGCAAGCCGGTCGAGCGGCTGGATCACGCCTGTCTCGTTGTTGACCTGCTGGATGGCGACCAGGGCTGGGCCCTCAGAGAGCAGTGAATCCAGCGCCTCTTCGTCGACAAGTCCGTCGGACGTGACCGGGATCACCTTCGACGTTGAGCCCATCGCGTGCGGTACAATGGCGTGCTCGGTCGCGGAATGAAGGCGGCCCGACGCCTTCGACCGCTTGGCCGCGATTTCCACGGCTTCGCTCGCGCCTGACGTGAAGATGACGTCATGCCGCCAGCCCAGCGAATCCGCGATGTCCTGGCGTGCACGGTCGAGCACCGACCGGGCACCACGCCCTTCGGCATGAGGCGAGCTCGGGTTCGCCCAATTCTCGAGCGCCTCAGCGATCGCAGCCCGTGCCTGGGGAATGACGGGAGTGGTCGCGGCATGGTCCAGATAGATACGGTCGGCGTTACTCAATTCTCGCGGTTTCCTGCCAATTGCCAGTTGAAGGGCCGCACCTATATAGGAGCCGCCGCCGCGGTGCACCCGCACTAGCGGCCCCTATTCTTACGCGAGCATCCGGAATTCCATGCCCGAAGTCATTTTTCCTGGCCCCGAGGGGCGTCTCGAAGGTCGTTTCCATCCCGGCACCCGCCCCCGCGCGCCAGTCGCGCTGATCCTGCATTCGCATCCGCAGGCCGGCGGCACGATGAACAACAAGATTGTTCAGCTGCTCTATCAGACGTTCGTCAAGCGCGGCTTCGCGACGCTGCGGTTCAATTTCCGCGGCGTCGGCAAGAGTCAGGGAACGTTCGACAATGGCATCGGCGAGCTCTCGGATGCGGCATCGGCGCTCGACTGGGTGCAGCAGATCCATCCCGAGGCGGAAACGACATGGGTCGCGGGCGTCAGCTTCGGAGCCTGGATCGGGATGCAGCTCTTGATGCGCCGTCCCGAGATCCGCGGCTTCATCTCGATCGCCCCGCCGGCGAACATGTACGATTTCAGCTTCCTCGCCCCCTGCCCGTCCTCGGGGATCATCATCCAGGGCGAGGGCGACGAGGTCGTGACTCCGGGCGCGGTCCAGAAGCTGGTCGACAAGCTTCGCACGCAGAAGCACATCACCATTCATCACGACACGATCCCGGGCGCGAACCACTTTTTCGCCAACGAGCTCGACCTGATGATGAAAAGCGTGGACGATTATCTCGATATGCGGCTGGCGACGGATCCGAAGCGGCCGCTGACCGTCGGAAAGCGCTAGAGCGTCCAGATCAGGACATTGCCGACAAGGACCGCCGCGGCTCCGATCATCAGGAAGCCGCGGCCGCGCTCTCCTTGGCGCATCGCAAGCCTAACGCCGCCGATGACCAGGAAGAAGGCCGCGATCATCGCGATCGCCATCGCCGCTTCGCCCAAACCGCTCAAAAAGCCCTCCCGTTTCACCAAGGTTTAACCGCTGCCGCTGCATATGCGCCAAATGGCCATAGCTGAGCAGCAGGCACGCCTTGAAGAGGCGTTCGACAGGATCGAGGAAACGATTCTGCCCTGCATCGCCATGATGCTCGAATCGCTCCTCGATGCGTCGGAAGAGGTCGGCAAGATCGATCCGAAGGCGCTTGCGGCTGAGTTGAAGATTCTTGCGGCCGAGCTCGAAGAGCTCACCCGTGCGGTGGAGCGCAGCAGCCCGGTCCACCTGGAACCCGGCGAATACAAGACCGCCGCAGCCTAAGCTTCGCCGCTGACGATGCTGGCGTGCAGCGTCGGATCGATATTTCCTCCTGACAGCACGACGACGGTTCCTTCTGCAGGTTGCACCTTGCCTGCGAGCAGGGCTGCAAGACCCACCGCCCCGCCCGGCTCAACTGCGAGCTGGTAATGGCCCCACACCCAGCGAACGGCGTCCTTCACTTCCGAATCGGTAACGGAGAGCGCTTCCGACGCGCGACCCTGGAGGATCCCGAACGTGATCGGCGAAACTCGCAGTGTCTGGAGCGCGTCGCATAAGGTCGGCGGAGCATCGACACCGACCGGGACGATCTCGCCCGCCTCCAGCGACCGCAGCATATCGTCCCACCCCGCGGGCTCGACGATGACGATCTCCGCGTCCGGGCAAGCCAGCGCGATCCCGGACGCGAGTCCACCGCCCCCGCACGGAATGACGATTCGTCTTGCGGGCTCCGGCATCTGCTCGAGGATTTCGAGGCCCACCGTTCCCTGCCCGGCAACGATATGCACGTCGTCGAAGCTCGGGACGATCGTTGCTCCCCCTTCCGCGGCCAGCTTCGCGGCGATTTCCTCGCGATTGTCGCGGTAACGATCGTAGAAGACGATCTCGGCACCCTCGGCGCGAGTTCCTTCCACCTTCACGGCCGGGGCGTCGCTCGGCATCGCGATCACGGCCCTTATGCCAAGTCGCCTGGCGGCGATGGCAACTCCGCGAGCGTGATTGCCTGACGAGAAGGCAACGACCCCTCGCTGCCTTTCCTCTTCCGACAATTGAAGCAGGCGGTTGGTGGCGCCCCTGAGCTTGAAGGCACCGCCCGTCTGCAGGCACTCGCACTTCAGCCAGAGCCGAGTCCTGCCGACGTCGCTTTCGATCAGCGGAGTCCGCTCTACGAAGCCGTCAATGCGACGGCCAGCTTCAACGACGTCGTCGCGGTTAACCATGAACTCCTTGCTCAAGTCTTTGATTTCCTTCGTGTTCCGACCAACCGTTGCACATCGGCGACAAAAGTTCCCTTGCGTCGCTTAAGTTTTTCGAAAAATCTTTACTTGAGGGTACCCCCTACATATATCGCGCGTCCGCTGCCCCATGGGACTTCCAACCGCAAGGCAGCTCTTTCTGTCGAACTACCAGTTGGAGGTCCCTTGAGTTGCACAAGCACCATAGCGCGCTGGGGCTAGCTGCCACCCCTCTCGGCAACCCGGTTGCCGACATCGCAAATAGCAGACCGGCCCAACCGGTAACGCTTCTCCGTCCCCACGCTGCGCGTCGGGCGGCCCGGTTCTTCGCCGAGAGGTTCCCGGGGCGGTCGCTCTATGCCGTGAAGGCGAACCCCTCTCCCGACCTGCTCAGGATTCTCTGGAGCGAAGGGGTGACTCACTACGACGTCGCGTCGATCGGCGAGGTCCGCCTGGTGCACGATACGCTGCCCGAAGCGGTTCTATGCTTCATGCACCCGGTGAAGGCCGAGGAGGCCATCGCCGAGGCCTATTTCGAGCATGGTGTGAAGACCTTCAGCCTCGATACGCTCGAGGAGCTGGAGAAGATCGTCCGGGCGACGTCGAAGGATGGCGTTGCCGCGACCGATCTCAACCTGCTCGTCCGGCTGTCCGTCAGCAACCAGCACGCGAAGCTGAGCCTCGGCGCCAAGTTCGGCGCGGCCCCGGAGGAGGTGAAGCCGCTGCTGTTCGCTGCGCGCCAGGCGGCAGACGCCATGGGCATCTGCTTCCACGTCGGAAGCCAGGCGATGAGCCCTTCGGCCTATGCCGATGCGATGGGCCGCGTCCGCGACGCGATCGTCGATGCCGCGATCACCGTCGACATCGTCGATGTGGGCGGCGGTTTCCCGTCGATCTATCCGGGCATGGAGCCGCCGCCGCTGGAAGCCTATTTCGAGGTCATCCACTCCTCGTTCGAAGCGCTGCCGATCAGCTATTCGGCTGAGCTGTGGTGCGAGCCGGGCCGGGCGCTGTGCGCCGAATATGCCAGCCTTCTCGTGCGCGTGGAGAAGCGCCGCGGGAACGAGCTGTACATCAACGACGGCGCCTACGGTGCGCTGTTCGATGCGGCTCACATCGGCTGGCGCTACCCGGTGCGACTGGTCAGCGAACGCGCAACGCGGGTGCGCCCGATGAACTTCAGCTTCTACGGGCCCACCTGCGACGACCTCGACCGAATGGCGGGGCCGTTCCAGCTTCCGGGCGATGTCGCCAACGGCGATTACATCGAGATCGGCATGCTGGGCGCCTATGGCTGTGCGATGCGCACCCAGTTCAACGGCTTCGGCGCCGAGCGCACCGAGATCGTCGACGACGAGCCAATGGCGACGCTTTATGGAGCGGCCGCGGGCGGCCAGCGTTCCAACGTCGTGACGCTGTAGAGCCTCCCCTCCCGCATGCGGGAGGGGAATGAGGGGTGGGCTTGTCTCGCCCCGCCAAGAAGCCGAAAGACCCACCCCCGGCCCCTCCCGCAAGCGGGAGGGGAGCATTGGAGCATGCCATGACGATCGACACGCTGAACAAGGTTCAGGACGCCCACCGCATCAACGACACTCGGAAGGCAGAGCTGCTCACGACGCCGATCGAGCATATCGACATCACCAAATTCGATGCCCGCCCGATCATCGATTCGATGGGCAAGATGAGCTTCACCAGCCGCGACCTGTCGCGCGCCACCGGCATCTACAATCAGATGCTTGAGGACAAGGACTGCTCGATCATCCTGGTGATTGCGGGCTCGACCTCGGCCGGCGGGTGCATGGACCTCTACGCGGAGCTGGTGAAGTCCAACATGGTTGACGCGATCGTCGCCACCGGCGCCTCGATCGTCGACATGGATTTCTTCGAAGCGCTTGGCCACAAGCACTACCAAGCCAATGAAATTCCTGATGATGACACGCTGCGCTCGCTTTACATCGACCGCATTTACGACACCTACATCGACGAGCAGCAGCTTCAGGATTGCGACTTCACGATCGGCAAGATCGCCGACAGCCTGGAGCCGCGCGCCTATTCCAGCCGCGCCTTCATCCGCGAGATGGGCAAGTGGCTGAGCGAGGGCAACGCCAAGAAGCAGGGCAGCTTGGTCCAGCTCGCCTACGAGCATGACGTGCCGATTTTCTGCCCGGCGTTCGTCGACTCTTCGGCCGGGTTCGGCCTGGTGAAGCACCAGGTCGACGCGATGAAGCGCGGGGGCCACTACATGGTGCTCGACGCCATCGCCGACTTCCGCGAGCTGACCGACATCAAGATCAAGGCGGGCACCACTGGCCTGCTGATGATTGGCGGCGGAGTTCCCAAGAACTTCACTCAGGACACTGTCGTTTGCGCCGAGATCCTCGGCCACGACGACGTCGAGGTCCACAAATATGCCGTGCAGATCACCGTCGCCGACGTCCGCGACGGAGCCTGCTCGTCCTCGACGCTCCAGGAAGCGGCGAGTTGGGGCAAGGTTTCGACGGCGATGGAGCAGATGGTGTTCGCCGAAGCGACCAGCGTCCTTCCGCTCCTCGCCAGCGACGCCTGGCACCGTGGCGCCTGGCGGAACCGCGAGAAGAGGCGCTTCGCCAAGCTTTTCGACTAGTTGAAGCCCTCATCGTCATTCCCGCGAAAGCGGGAATCCACCTTTTCTTTTCCCTGCCGTAAGGAAGGTGGGCCCCTGATCGAGTCCGGGGTGACGAAAGGGGGAACCTTGAACTACAGCCCAATTCTCGGACCTGTCGTGGCGCTGGTCGCGTGGACGCTCGTCATGATGGTATGGATGATGGTCGCCCGCAGGCGCGCCTTTGCGTCGATGGGCATCACGTGGAGCAGCGTTCCACGCGGCTCGCGCGGCGCGAACCTCGACGGCAGGGCGCCGGACGAGGCCCAATGGCCTTCCCACAACTACAATCATTTGATGGAGCAGCCGACGATCTTCTACGCGATTGCGCTGACCCTCGCCCTCATGGACATGGGTCATGGCATCAACCTGTGGCTCGCGTGGGGCTATGTCGCGTTTCGCATCGTGCACAGCCTCGTCCAGGCGACCGTGAACATCGTGCAAATCCGCTTCCCATTATTTGCGTTGGCAAGCTTGTGCCTGCTCGGCCTGACGGTGCACGCGGGCGCGCGCATCCTTCACGATTGCGGACTGATCTAGCGGCTGAAGGCAGCCGCCAGCTCGACATGGGTCGACCAGCGAAACTGGCCCACGGGCCTGGCCCAGTCGAGCCTGTAGCCGCCGTCCACGAGAAGCTTCGCGTCCCGCGCAAAGGTCGCGGGATTGCAGCTGACGTACGCGATCTTTCGTACGCCCGATCCTGCCAGCGCCGTCACCTGTTCTTCCGCGCCTGCCCTGGGTGGATCGAGAACCACGGCCTCGAAGCTATTGAGTTCGTTGGCGTCCAGCGGCCGCCGGTATAGGTCGCGATGCTCCACGGCGAGGGCTGGCGCCGATCGCTTGAGGGCAAGCACAGCATCGCGGGAGGCTTCGGCCGCGTAGACTTTGCCCGGCAAACCCAGCGCGAACGTGCCGAGGCCGGCGAACAGGTCCGCGATACGCTGCGCTCCACCGACCGCCTCGCTGACGCATCTCACCAGAGCGGCCTCACCATCCTCGGTGGCCTGCAGAAAGCCTCCGACGGGAAAGTGGATGGCGGTACCCGAAAGAGTCACCGTTGCCCGCACTGGCTCGTAGAGCGTCTCCGGCCCAAGACCCTGGTCCATGGAGAGCCGGGCAAGCCGCTGGCGCTCGCAAAACGCAGTTAGAGCCTCCATCGCTTCATATCCTTGGGGCTCGACGCCCTTCAGCATGAGATCGACGCCCTGGTCGACGAGAGTCAGCTGGATTTCGACCGTCCGCTTCGGCCGCAGCAAGTCACCCAGCAATATTCTCAGCGGCGATATGAGCTCGATCAGCTCGGGCCGAAGGATGCGGTTCTCGAGCATGTCGACGATACGATGCGACTTGGCCGCGTTGAATCCGATGACAGCACCCTGCCCAACCTTCAGCGCTCGGAGGCTCGCACGCCGTCGGCTATTTGGAGGCGAGAGATGCGGCTCGCGGATCTCGGTGGTCAGGCCATGTTGTGAAAGAGCGGTTTCGACGCGAGAGACGAGATAGCCGCGATATGCCTCATCATCGACGTGCTGGAGCTGGCAGCCGCCGCATTCCGGAAAATGACGGCATGGCGGCACCTGGTGATGCGGACCCTCGATGAGGGCGCCATCGTTGCCGACGGCATCGCCGGGCACACCGAATGGAATGTGCTTGCCGGACGCGGTGACTCCATCGCCCCGTGCGGCGATCCGAACGACCCGTTCAGCCATTGAGAAGAACGAGCGCCTCCGGAATGGCGGCCGCAAGGTCGTCCGCAATCATCCCCGGCCCTGCAATCTCCGCAGCGCGCCCGTGGAGCCACACAGCGGCGCAGGCGGCTCCGAAAGCCTCCAGGCCACGGACCCGCATGGCCGCGATCATTCCGGCGAGAACATCGCCTGTCCCGGCGCTTGCTAGCCAGGCCGGCGCCGGCGGGGCAAATCCAAGCCGGCCTTCCGGAGATGCGACGAGCGTATCCGGGCCTTTGAACACGACCACCGCGCCGGACCGCCGTGCCGCTTCCAGCGTCCGATCCGCCTTCGATCCCGGCAGCTTTCCGAACAGTCGCTCGAATTCTCCCGAATGCGGCGTGATGATCGCATCCTGCCCCTGCAACCGCGCCGGATCGCCGAGCTGAGTGATCCCGTCCGCGTCGACGACCTTGGGCGCGCGCGACGTGAGCGCGAGCGTCAGCACCTGTGGGATATCACCCATGCCGGGGCCGACGAGCAGGCAGCCGATGCGTTTGTCGTTTACCTCTGCGGTATCGACCTGGACGACGGCGGACGGCAGGTCCTCGATGGGCCGCGCCGTGCTCACCCGAATGTAGCCGGCCCCGGCGCGAGCGGCAGCCGTGGCCGCAAGCGCGATCGCGCCCGGCATCTTGCCCGCAAGGGCATGCACTAGCCCGCGGCTGTACTTGTGCCCGGCAGGATCGAGCGCCGGCCGAACGGGTGGGCCGATTTCAAACCAGTCGCCGCTCGCCTCAATGCCGATATCGGCGAGGACTATTCGCCCGCATTTGTGCATTGCCGGGGACAGACGATGTGTCGGCTTCAACGCCCCGAAAGTGACGGTCAGGTCGAACGACGGAACGGAGTTGAGCTCAAACCCACCGTCGCTGTCCAACCCGCTGGGGACGTCGCAAGCCACGCTCACACGTGCCGCTGACGACAGTCGCGAAAGCTGTTCATGAACAGTAAGTTCAATAGCTTTCTTCAGTCCGGTACCGAACAGCGCATCGATCAGCATTGGCGCTGAGTCAGTCGATGCATTCAGCGGTGCTACCTCGCCGGACCACTGTCCGCGAGCCCACTTCGCCGCCTCCGACTTCGGCTCGGCAAGCGCAGCGACGCGCACGTCCACACCCCGCTCGGCAAGATGGCGTGCCGCGACGTAGCCATCGCCGCCATTATTCCCTGGCCCGCAAAGGATCAGCGTGGGCAGTTTGCCGGCATGACGATAAGCCGCTTCGGCGAGCGCGCTTCCGGCACGCTCCATGAGCGTCTCGACGCTGGTGCCCGCATCGATCGCGCGCTGCTCGGCGGCGCGCATCGCCTCCGCGGTCAGGATCGGTCTCACTCGAGCGCCTTAGCGCAGAAAAGTCGCGAGCTTCCACCATTCGCGAGGAACGGCGATGGCCGCCGTGTCGCGCGCTTCCTCGCTGTCGAACAGAGCGAAGCAGGTCGCGCCGGACCCGGACATGCGCACGAAGCTGGCTCCCGCCTGCACGTGGAGCCAGGCGAGCACGGCGCCGATCAGCGGAACCATCTCCACCGCGATCGGCTCCAGATCGTTGCGTCCGGCCCACCAGTCGCCGAGCGCACCCTTGTCCTCACCGTTCCACCGCGCAAAGACGTCGGCGGTCGAAACTTCGACTCGCGGGTTCACCAGCAAGACGGGCTTGTCGCTGACCCCAGCGTCGACGAGCTGGAGCTCGTCGCCTGCCCCATCGCCGCGCGCGGTCATGCTGAGAAGGCAGGCTAGGACGTCGGAACCAAGCTTCGGAGCAATTGCGCTCGAGTGCGTCGGATCGATCCCCCAAAGCCGGGTCAGCAACCGAAGCGTGGCCGCGGCGTCCGCGGATCCACCACCAAGCCCCGAGGCAACCGGAAGATTCTTGGCCAGCGTGATCGCCGCGCCTTGGTCCACGCCCGCAACTTCCCGGAGTGCGCGTGCAGCCTTCAGCACCAGATTGTCCTCAGGCGCACCAAGCTCGCTCACGAACGGACCAATCGCCTGCAGGCTGAGGTGGTCGGCTGCGCTGGCCGTTACTCGATCACCGTCAGTGCAGAACGCGTAAATCGTCTCGAGCCGATGCCGCCCGTCGGGCAATTTGCCGCGCACGTGGAGCGCGAGGTTGATCTTCGCCGGTGCCGGCTCGGCCAGATCCATCAGGGCGCCGCGGTTGCGGGTGTCAGCCCAGATTCGAGCTTGGCTTTGATTCGTCCGGCGACCTCATCGTCGGCGGTAACCAGCGCCGCCGACCAGGAATAGCGCGCCTCGAAGCGATTGCCCGCCCTGTACAGCGCATCGCCGAGATGTTCGCGGATTTCCGCCTGGGTCGGATCGGCCTTGGCGGCGCGCATCAACACTTCGACGGCTTCGGACAGCCGGCCCCGCTTGTAGAGCGCCCAGCCGAGCGAATCCGTGATCGAGGCATCGTCCGGGGCGAGCGCGCTGGCTTTCCGGATCATGGCTTCGGCCGTATCGAGGTCTTCGCCACGCTCGAGCTTCGCATAGCCGAGGAAATTGAGGATCAGCGGCTCGTCCGGAGCGATTGCAAGCGCCTGCGTGAGGTCGTGCCGGGCCTCGGGCCAACGATTTCCCTCCTCGAAGGCGCTCGCCCGAAGCAGCAGCAGGGGCCAGCGGTTCTCAGGTCTTGATCCGCTCAGCTGAAGCGCTCGGCTGTAGGCCGCTGCCGCTTCGTCCTGCCGGTCAAGCGCGGCGAACGAGTCGCCGACCCGGGCATAATCGGACGCATCCGCCGGACCGTTTGCAAGCGCGCGCTGGGCGGCTTGAAGGGCCTCCTTGTCACGGTCCGCGCCTCTCAGCGCACGGACTTCTCCATCGCGAGCCTGCGTCGCCAGCCCATCGTCGGGCCGGACGCTGCGGAACGCGGCAATGGCCTCGTCGACCCGGCCGCGGTCATCGAGCATCAGCCCGAGCATGACGGCCGTCGCGCTGTTCTCGGGCGCCGCGTAACGAGCGATCTGAGTCAAAGCGATCGGCATGTCCTCGTTGTGGAGGCGGTTGAGCTCGGCCGCGAGCACGATGAGGACTTCCGAAAGGGCTCTCCGCGCATTGTCGATCCGTGCGCCGCCCGCCTTCCCGGCCAGCACCCGGGCGCGAGCCCGCGGCGCTTCGGGGCCCAGGCCGTCGACCATCGACAAAGCGCGCGTCCGGTCTCCCAGCACCAGGTAGGAATCGGCAAAGGCCAGCCGCATCCTCTGCTCGCGTCCGCCGCCGACCTTGATCGCCTGCTGGACGTAGGGGTCGGCCTCGGCAATGCGCCCGAACTTCAGGAGGATGAGAGCGCGCTGCTCGGGGCCGAGGCCGGCGAGGACATCGCGTGGAGACAAAGTGTTCAGCGCTGCAAGGGCTCGCTGAAGATCGCGCGCGTCAGCCGCCGCCCATGCTGCGAGGAACGGCCGCAGGAAACTGATGTCCTCTTTCGGCGAAGCGCCCTTGAGCAAGGCGAGAGCACGACCGGAATCATCCGATCGAAGCGCGTCCGCGACCTGGAGGAAGCGTCCCTCGATGGGCGTGGATGCGTCCGGGAGGCTCTTCATCAGCCGCAACGCCAGCTTCATGTCCCCGGCGCTGATCGCCTGCGAGACCGCCTCCTTCGCTACGGACTGGTTGGCCGTGCTCGTATCCACGAGCTGAGCGAGCAATCGCGCGGAACGGCTGTGATTGCCGTCGATCGCAGCTGCCCTGGCCGCCAGGTAGACCCGCGGAGGATCGAGCCGGGTCAGTGCCGAAGCCGGGGCCGGCGCCATGAGTCCGGCCACCGCCGCGGACACCAGCGACACTCTACATGTTCGGGTAATTGGGCCCTCCACCGCCCTCAGGCGTGACCCAGTTGATATTCTGGGTCGGGTCCTTGATGTCACAGGTTTTGCAATGGACACAGTTTTGGGCATTGATTTGCAGCCGCGGCCTCCCGTCCGCTTCCTTAACGAACTCGTAAACGCCCGCCGGGCAATAACGCTGCTCCGGGCCGGCATAGTCCGCCAGGTTCACGTCAACGGGTACGGCCGAATCCTTTAGCGTCAGGTGAACAGGCTGATCTTCCTCGTGATTCGTGTTCGAAATGAACACGGAGGTGAGGCGGTCGAAGGTCAGGACTCCGTCGGGCTTCGGATAGTCGATCGGCTTGACGTCGGTCTTGCGCTTCAGCGTGGTGTTGTCCGCCTTGTGCTTGAGCGTCCAAGGCAGGCCGATGCCGAGCTGGCCGAGCCACATGTCGAGCCCGGCATAGAGCGTCCCGAGCGTGCCGCCCCAGTGCGAGACCGCGGGCTGCGCATTGCGGACGAGGCGGAGCTCCTTTTCGACCCAACTCGAGCGCAGCTGCGCCGGATAATCCTCGAGGACGTCGCTCGAACGATCCTTCGAGATCGCGTCGAATGCCGCTTCGGCCGCCAGCATTGCCGACTTCATCGCGGTGTGCGTGCCCTTGATGCGCGGCACGTTCACGAAACCGGCGGAGCAGCCGATCAGTGCGCCGCCCGGGAAGACGAGCTCGGGTATGGCCTGCCAACCGCCCTCATTGATGGCTCGCGCCCCGTAGGACACGCGCCGTCCGCCCTCGATTTCGGCGCGGACCGCCGGATGCGTTTTCCAGTGCTGGAATTCCTCGAACGGCGAGAGGTAGGGGTTCGAATAATCGAGCGCGACGACGAAGCCGAGCGCGACCTGGTTGTTTTCCTGGTGGTAGATGAATCCCCCTCCCCAGGCGTCGCTCAGTGGCCAACCCTGCGTGTGAATGACTCTCCCGGGCTTATGCTTCTCGGCAGGGATGTCCCACAACTCCTTGACACCCAAGCCGAAGACCTGCGGCCCGGATTTGTCGCGGAGGCCAAAAATGCGGGTTAACTCCTTGGTCAGCGAGCCGCGCGCGCCTTCGGCGAAGAACGTGTATTTCGCATGCAGCTCCATGCCCGGCTGGTAGTCGGGACGGTGCGACCCGTCGCGCGCAATCCCGAGGTCGCCGGTTGCCACGCCCTTCACCGATCGGTCTTCGTTGAAAAGCACCTCGGCGGCCGGGAAACCAGGGAAAATCTCGACACCCAGCTCCTCGGCCTGCCCCGCCAGCCAGCGGCACAGGTTTCCGAGGCTCAGCGTATACGTGCCCTTGTTCCGCATGAACGGCGGCAAAAGGAGGTGCGGCATTCCGTACTTGCCGCCCGCGGTGAGCAACCAGTGATGGTTCTCGGTGACCGGCACGGTGAGCGGTGCCCCCCGCTCCTTCCAGTCGGGAATCAGCTCGTTGAGCCCTTTTGGGTCGACGACCGCGCCCGACAGGATGTGCGCCCCGACCTCGCTTCCCTTCTCGAGAATGCAGACGGAGAGTTCGCGCTCGGCGAGTGCCGCCAGCTGCTTCAGGCGGATCGCGGCACTGAGGCCCGCGGGGCCCGCGCCGACGATCACGACGTCATAGGCCATGGATTCGCGTTCGCTCATCGTTCCTCTCGTCGCGGCTTGGCGTCGGTTCGCCCGCATACGCCCTGCCTTTTCCTTGACCGCGCCGTCAATGCCGTGAAGATTCCGGTTCATGGGTGGGGAGCACGACCGCTTGACTGCGGCCGAGGCTGCCAGCGTTCTTGGCTGGTGGATCGAGGCGGGGGTCGACGTGGCAATACAGGAGAAGCCGCGCGCCTGGTTGGGCGAAGCGGCAGCGCATGCCGCTGCATCTACGCCCCAGCCCACGGCGGCGCCTGTTCCCGAGCAGGAAATGCCGACATCGCTCGAGGCCTTTCGCGGTTGGCTCGGCGAATCCCCGACCCTGCCCCTCACTGCGCCGACCTCAAAGCGCGTGCTGCCGAAGGGCGTCGAGGCCGCCGAGGTCATGCTCCTCGCGGACATGCCGACACCGGAAGACCTCGCCGACGATTTGCCGATCGGCGGTGAGGCGTGGGAACTGACGCAGCGCATGCTGGCCGCCATCGGCTTCAACGCCGAGCAGGCATACGTCGCGACCCTTACCTGCTCGCACAGTCCCGGTACCCGCCTCACGGGGGCGGACCTGGAAGCCTGCGCCGTGATCGCCCGACGGCATGTGGCGCTGGCCAAGCCGAAAAGGCTGCTGCTGCTCGGGGATACTCCGGCACGCGCCCTGCTCGGTAAGCCGCTGGCGGCCGCCCGCGGCCATGTTCACAAAATTGAAGGGGTGCGCACGGTAGCAACCTTCCATCCGCGCCAGCTCCTTCAAAGGGCATCGGACAAGGCGCTGGCGTGGCGGGACCTTTTGCTTCTGATGGGGGACGAGGTTTGAGCATTCATCTGTTGCTTGCGGCAGCCGCAGCAATGGCGGCAGCCCAAGGTCAGGCAGCCGATCCGCTCGCGCCCCTTCCGGCGCAACCAGAGGTCACTCCGCCACCGATCCTGGTGCCGATGAACTCGGCGCCCGCGGTCACTCAACCGAGCCCGTCGCCGATGGTCGTGTTTCCGCCTTCGACGACGTCCCAGCAGCCGCTCACTCCTGCGCCTGCGGTCGTCCAGATTCCACGCACCTGGAGCGACGTCTTCACCGCGATCCGACGCGGCCGCTGGACAGAGGCGCAGGCCGGAATCGCCACTTTGCCGCGAAGCGTGCTGACTCCGGTCGCCAAGGCCGAGCTGTACACCGCCAAGGGCTCGCCGGTCGTCTCCCTGCAGCAGATCCAGGCCCTCCTCGCCGAAGCTCCCGACTTGCCTGAGGCCGAGCAGCTCGCGCGCATGGCCTTGAGCCGCGGGGCGACGTCAACCCCGCAATATGTCCCGAGGCGCCCGACCGCCTGGCTCGGCAATTCGCCCAGCCGCTACAAGGCCAAGCCCGTTTCGGGCGAGCCCGCCGCCGACCAGCTTCGCTCCCAGCTCGATCCGCTGATCAAGGCCGACGATGCCGTGAACGGCGAGCTGCTGTTGATGCAGTCGACACCCTATCTTTCCTACGAAGCGCGCGCCGAGGCTGGACAGCGGGTCGCCTGGTCTTATTTCGCGATCGGGCGCGATGCCGACGCACGGCGGGTCGCCGACACCTATCGCCAGGGCGCGACCGGCGACTGGGCAAGCCAGGCGGCGTGGGTGTCCGGGCTTGCGTCCTGGCGCCTCAACGATTGCGAGTCCGCCTCGCGTTCGTTCCGCGAAGTCGCCTCGAGAGCGACCCAGCGCGAACTTTCCGCCGCCGGCTTCTACTGGGCCGCGCGCGCCGAACAGGCATGCCGCAGGCCGAGCTCGGTCGAGCCCCTGCTCAGGCAGGCCGCGACTTCGCCGGAAAGCTTCTACGGACTGCTCGCCCGGGAATCGCTGGGCATGAGCAAGAGCCTGCCCGCCGACCGGCACAACGGCCTCGGCCAGGTCGAGTCGATCCCCAACGTCGAGCGGGCTGAGGAGCTGGTGAAGATAGGACAGCCCTGGCTCGCCGAGGAAATGATCAAGCACCAGGCGCGCATTGGGCGCGTGCAGGATCACCACGAGCTGATCGAGCTGACGAAGAAGCTGGACCTGCCGGGCGCCCAATATTGGCTCGCGCACAACGGGCAGTACGGGGCGACCGTCGACCCCGTCGACCGCTACCCGGTACCGCGCTGGATGCCGCGCAACGGCTGGCGAATCGACCCGGCGCTGGCGCTTGCGCACATGCGGCAGGAATCGAACTTCCGAGTCGATGCCGTGAGCCCGGCCGGCGCCGTCGGGCTGATGCAGGTCCTGCCGGTGACGGCGAGCCACATGGCGCGGCGCAACGGCTATGACGCCGGCAGCCTGTTCGATCCGTACGCGAACATCGAATACGGCCAGAGCTTCATCGAGACGATGCGCGGCTCGACCGCGACGCAGGGCCAGCTTCCCAAGATCATCGCCGCCTACAATGCCGGGCCCCTGCCCGTTTCCCGCTGGTCGGCGACCCTCGGCGGCGGCGACCCGCTGCTCTGGATCGAATCCATTCCCTACTGGGAAACCCGCTATTACGTCCCGTCGGTCCTCAGGAACCTCTGGGTCTACCAAGGCATAGCCAAGGCCGAAACGCCGACGCTGAGCGCACTGGCACAGCATCGCTGGCCGGCGTTCCCGACCAGCCGGACCAACCTCGCATCGGTGACGGAAGTCCGGCAACCGGGCGGCGAATAAACCAATCTGTTCTTGTTCTGTTCTCATGTGCGGCGTAGAATCCGCGCATGCCGGTCGAGTCGATCAAAGGACGCGGGGCAACTCGCAATCCGACCCCTACGCGCTTCAACCTTCAGGAGCGAATGGCGGAGGGCGAATGGCTGGACAGCGTCGAGGTTCTGGACGGTGTCCCGAAGCGCCGGAACACCGTCACGATCGAGCATCCCAAGACCATCCTGACGCGCAACAAGTCGCCCGACATCGGGTTCGACCGCTCGGTCAACGCCTACCGCGGGTGTGAGCACGGCTGCATCTATTGCTTCGCCAGGCCGACTCACGCCTTTCACGATTTGTCCCCGGGAATCGATTTCGAATCCCGGCTGTTCGTGAAGCCCAAGGCCGCGCAGCTGCTTCACGCTGCGCTTTCCCGCGCCGGCTATCAGTGCGCTCCAATAGCGATGGGGACGAACACCGATCCCTACCAGCCGATCGAGGAACGTTGGCGCGTGACTCGGTCGATCGTCGAGCTGCTGGTCGAAACGCGGCACCCTTTCACGATCACGACCAAATCGGATCGGGTGCTGCGGGATCTCGATCTTCTCAAGCCGGCGGCAGAGCTCGGGCTCGTGTCGGTGGCGCTATCGGTGACGTCACTCGATCCGAAGATTGCGCGGACGCTGGAGCCGCGAGCTCCCGCCCCCCACAAGCGGATTGCGGCGATCAAGGCGTTGAACGCGGCCGGAGTGCCCTGCCACATCGCGATCGCCCCGGTTGTTCCGCAAATTACCGATCACGAGCTCGAGCATATCGTTGAGGCGGGCGTTAGCGCGGGAGCGCGAGGCGGCTTTTACCTGCCGGTCCGCCTCCCGCACGAGGTGGCTCCACTGTTCCGCGCCTGGCTCGACGAGCATTTCCCGGATCGCGCAAGCAAGGTGATGGCGACGATCCGGTCCCTTCGCGGCGGCCGCGACAACGACCCCAATTTCTTCAGCCGGATGCAGGGCCAGGGCCCCTGGGCCGACCTGCTTCGGACCCGATTCGAAAAAGCGGCCAGGAAATATGGCCTTCAGCAATCGAAGTTCAGGCTTCGGACCGACCTGTTCCAACCGCCCCAGGGTGACCAGCTGCGCCTTCTTTGATGGGTCGGCAGATGCTTTTTATCGAACAGCGGGGTGACTTCATATCATCGGTTGCCCTAGGCAACCCATCATGACCAAGCACCTGTTCGCCGCGTTTCTCCTCGCGACCGCCGCCCCCGCTTTCGCACAGCCTGTCCAGCCCGAGGTCGCGAAGCTTCGCGATGCGGCGCTCAAGGACGACTATGCCTGGGACATTCTCGAAGGACTGACCACCGAAGTCGGCCAACGCATGGCAGGCACCGAAGCGGAAGCCCGCGCTCGCGATTGGGCGGTGCGCAAGCTCAAGGCGCTGGGCTTCGCCAACGTCCGCGTCGAACCGTTCGACATGCCGGTTTGGACCCGCGGAGCCGAATCCGCGCAGATCCTTGCGCCATTTCCGCAGAAGCTGATGATCACCGCACTCGGCAACAGCGCCTCCACCGGCCCACAGGGCATCACCGGGGAGGTCGTCGGGTTCAACTCCGAAGCCGAATTCGAAGCCGCGCCGGACGAGGCCGTGCGCGGGAAGATCGTCTTCGTTTCGCACGCCATGCCGCGCACGCAGGACGGCTCCGGTTACGGCTTCTTCGGTGGACCGCGTCGCCAGGGGCCGACCGTCGCCAGCCGCAAGGGCGCACTCGCCATCGTCGTCCGCTCGATCGGCACGGACTATCACCGTAACCCCCACGCCGGCGTTCAGGCCTTTGCCGAGGGCGTGAAGCCGATTCCTGCAGGCGCGCTCAGCATCCCCGATGCCGAGCAGCTCCAGCGCATCCTGAAGCGCGGGAAGCCGGTGACCATGAACCTGACGCTGGTCTCGCAGGTCACCCAGGGCAGCTCCGGCAATGTCATCGCCGAGGTCCCCGGCCGCGACCCCAAGGCTCCGCCGATCCTCGTCGGCGGCCACCTCGACAGTTGGGACTTGGGTACGGGCGCCATCGACGACGCCGCCGGCGTTGCCATCGCCGCCGCATCGGCGAAGCGGATCATGGATGCTGGTCGGCCGCTCCGGACGATCCGGGTCGTCTGGTTCGGCGCCGAGGAAGTCGGCCTGTTCGGAGGCCTCGATTACCGCGCCAAGCACGGCAAGGAGCCGCATCACGCAATCGTCGAGAGCGATTTCGGCGCCGGACGGGTTTGGAAGGTCGACAGCAAGCTCGGCAAGGAGCGCGAGGCCGAAGCTCGGGCGCTCCAACGCGCTTTGGAGCCGTTGGGCATCGTCCCCGGGTCGATCGAAGAGGCAGATGGTTCGGATATCGGCCCGATGATCGCCGATGGCGTACCGGCTGTCGGCCTCAGCCAGGACGGAACCCATTATTTCGACTTGCACCACACGCCCGACGACACGCTCGACAAGGTCGATCCCGAAGAGCTTCGCCAGAACGTGGCCGCCTGGACCGGGATGCTCGCGGTCCTCTCCGGCGGAATCGAGCCGGAGCCGAAGCGGGGCAAGCGGCGTTAAGGCTGAAATCGGGAGGAAAAGATGCGCATTCTTTTAGCAGTTCCGCTTCTCATGCTCGGCGCCTGCCAGGTGTCGAAGGACGACAATTCGACGACTGTCTCGTTCAACCAGGACGTGGCCGAAAATGCCGCCGCCGACGCCGGCAACTTCGCCGAGAACGTCGGTGGAATGATCGCCAACGACGTCGATCGGACAGCCGAAAAGGTCCAGAACGAGGTCGGCGACGTGGATGTCGACGTGAACGTCAGCCGCAACGACGGCAACGACGCAACGACCAACGGTCAGTAGCGGTCGAGGGCGGTTGTGACCGCCCGCCCTACCGTGTAGCAGGCGCGCCGTCGGGGAGTAGCGCAGCCTGGTAGCGCATCTGCTTTGGGAGCAAATATCAGCTTCCGGAAAAGCCTTTCTATTCAAAAGGTTTGAGGGCCACGCGGCTACGCGTGTGGGGATCGTGTGGGGGTTTTGAAAAACCACTGGTTTTCAATAATTTAGCGTCAGTCTGTGACCCTCTGCCCCGGCAGCAGATGCGCTAAGTTCGTTGCACACCTAGCCAATCCAAAGGGTTAGCAGCTGAAAAACGCCCGCGACCCTCTGCTCTTTGTGGGGATTTGAGTTTGCCAGAGCTAAGTTTGTTGTTAGGCGCGTGCCCGTCGGGGAGTGGCTCAGCCCGGTAGAGCAGCCGCTTTGGGAGCGGCAGGTCGCAGGTTCGAATCCTGTCTCCCCGACCACGTGATAGAGGCTGAGTATGAAACAGGCCGATCCGGAAGCACTATTCCGTCAAATTAGCGATCTTATCGCGACCATGCCCGACCTGACCGAGCGAGAGGGCGATGTGACAGAATCGCGGATACCAGCTGACACGCTACGCTGGCTGGGGCGGCTCCATGCGGTAGTGGAGCAGGTATGCGGCCTGCCGGAAACGGTTCCTTTGACGATGGCGACGGAAAGGCTGCACACCATGGCGGCCGATCGGGGAGCCGATCAAATTCGCACGATCGCGTATCGCGCTCTCGCTGTAGCCGAGGCAAAGGCGCCTGCCGCCGTGCAAGGATCATTCATTGCCACCGGCCAAGGCTTTGACGCCTTTGCCGCGGTAGGGAAGATCCTACAGAGCGCCAACGCCGACGTTTTTCTGGTGGACCCTTATATGGATGCGTCCATCGTGACCGATTTCGTCGTGCTTGCGCCCGAGGGTACGCTGCGCTGGTGGCCCAGTTAAAAGCACTCGGCAAGAAGCCAGGCCCTTGAAGTGGCGCGGCGGCGTCGATGATGCGTAGACGTTCGGCTCCGCATCCCTGGCGTGACAACCCAGGCATCCTGACTCACGGCATTCAGAACATCGGCGATCTGTGGTCAAAACTCGACTGGGAGATTGACCAGTTCGAAATCGCTCGCCTTTCAGATCGGCCAGACCCATTCACGATGAGCTTCATTGCGATCAACGTGAGTGTCACGCTCGACAGCCTGCAAGATTGGTTTTGCAAGAGCTTGATCCAGGAATCTCGGAACATGGACGCCCAGGGAGGCCGTCAAAGTTCAGAAAACCATGACGGCTGGACAACAGAGGCGGCAAGAGAGCTAGTGCGCCAACGCATCAGCAACGAGGCAGTTTTCAGAAACATCGCGAACACGGCGAAGCATGGATCCTATCGCTCGGAGGACCTTGAGGACATTCACGCCCGAATGACTCCTCACTATTCGGACTGGGAAGCACCGAACTGGCGCCTCACCTATCATACGAGCGGGGTAAAGAGCGCTTCGCTGGATGCAGGAACGCTGTTCGGAGTTGCGCGCAAAGAGTGGGCGGATCTCCTTTTGGATTATGACTGGCTCGACTAGCGTTTCGTGACATCCTGACAAGTTTCGAGTTTTGTGTGGGGATATTGTGGGGATATTACATCACGCGCAGAACTAATGCTGCTCCGGGGCAACTTGCATCGACCGAAAAACCAATTCTATGCAAATACTTGATTTGTAGGACTTTTTTATTTTGCCGTCGGGCTTATTCTTTGGGAGCAGAGGGTCGCAGGTTCGAATCCTGTCTCCCCGACCAACGGCTTCGCCGGCCCGATACCGAACATGCTTGCAATTCCCGCGCATCGCGGGAGGACTCCGTTTCGGAGAGAGCGCGGTCACGGCCGCGATTCGGCATTGAGGGGGAGCATGCATGGTTGAGGCGAGTCCGCAGCGGGCGAACATGGGCTTCATCGGAGCCATCGTTGCCGTCGCGACGATCGGCGGGTTCCTGTTCGGGTACGACAGCGGCGCGGTAAACGGCACTCAGGAAGGCCTTCGAAGCACCTTCGGCCTTAGTGACGCCGGCCTCGGCTTCACGGTCGGTTCGCTCCTCATCGGCTGCTTCATCGGCGCCTTCCTTGCCGGGCGCCTCGCGGACCTGTTCGGTCGCCGCAACGTCATGATGGTGACGGCCGTCCTCTTCACGGTCGGCGCGCTGGTCCAGGGCTTCGCTCACGACCATACCCTCTTCGTCATCGCCCGTCTCTGCGGCGGAATGGCCGTCGGCGCGGCAAGCGTGCTCTCGCCCGCCTACATCTCGGAGGTCGCACCGGCCTCGGTGCGCGGTCGGCTTACGACGCTCCAGCAGATCATGATCATCATCGGCCTGACCATCGCCTTCGTCGTGAACTACTTCCTCGCGCAGAGCGCAGGCGAATCCACCGCACCCTATTGGGCCGGGATCGAGGCGTGGCGCTGGATGTACCTGATGCAGGCCGTGCCCGCGGTCATCTTCCTCGTCGCGCTGGCCTTCATTCCGGAAAGCCCGCGCTACCTCGTCTCCAAGGGTCGCGACGCGAAGGCCGAGAGCGTTCTCGGGAGCCTGTTCGGACGCGACATTGCACCAGCCAAGCTCGCCGAGATTCGTGCCACCTTCGCCGCGGACCATCGCCCGCGGCTCAGCGACATCAAGGGCAATGGCCTCTTCGGAATTCGGAAGATCGTCTGGGCCGGAATCATGCTCGCCGTCTTCCAGCAGCTTGTCGGAATCAACGTCATCTTCTATTACGGCGAGACGCTGTGGAAGCTGGCGGGAGTCAGCGAGGAAGCCGCGCTCCAGCGCAACATTCTCTCGGGCGTCGTGTCGATCGCGGCCTGCATCGTCACCATCATGGTCATCGACAAGATCGGCCGGAAGCCGCTGCTCCTGATCGGCTCCGCCGGGATGGCCGTGTCGCTGTTCGCACTTTCCAGCACATTGGGATCCTAAGCTTAGAATTCCACGTGGACAAGTTGTCGCG
>JADMIO012763228.1_pt1 | contig 58939 bp, 37 predicted proteins | sample 8958161 | NCBI WGS metagenome assembly JADMIO01 (sample SAMN16585339, study PRJNA669376) | soil metagenome | isolation source: Crop rotation soil | place: USA: Cullars Rotation, Alabama | collected 2011 | reverse complement strand
CGCGACAACTTGTCCACGTGGAATTCTAAGCTTAGGATCCCAATGTGCTGGAAAGATTCGTTGATAGCGTGTAGTGACAATATGGCATTGTCGTCATTTTTATAAATAGATTATCCGGATATGCTCGCATATGCGAATTGATGATCCGATGATCCATCTCTTGCAAAAACTCGGCTTCGTCCAAACAAAGAATCCATGAACAATTTTCGTTCAAGGACAGAAGCCGACTTAGCCGCTTGATTCCTTGTCGCAGTGGAGCGAAAAGTTCCATGTTGAACGCGAGTCCGATTGGCAACTCACCTGAAGGGAGTCGACCGATGGCTCGTTCCCTCAAGATCTGGATTTGTTTGTGATAATCCGCGTCCTCTAGGTGCCTCCGAAGACTTAAAAGATCTGAAAACGATCCCTGGTGATCCGGTAGCCAGTCAGTTGCCAGCTCCGTCGCCAGTTGCCTCTCTGCCTTCGCCTGGTTCACAGGACCGTGGACATAGGTAAGTATGCAGCTCTTGACCACCGGTGCAAACGCAATGCAGCTGGCCACATTCAGTCGCCACTGAAAGAACTCTTCACGTTCCTTCTCGCTCAACCACGGTTTGTTCTTAAGACCTCCAACCCACTCGAGCCGCGTCGGCAAGTAAATGCCGATAAAGGCCTGACTCCGGACCGCAGACTTCGCACGCTGCTCACTTCGTGACAACAACACTAAGTGATCATGAGATAGCATCTTCGCAAGCGCAGTCTTGCCTTGACCTCGAGCACCAAGCACGACCTGATGCTTTGCAGAGAGAAGCCGCCAGAACGACTGCGTCGGGATGAAGGTTTCAGCCAGCTCTCGACGTGAGAGGTTGCGCGCGTTGTCTATCTCGAACAGGTTTCGACGATGCGTAGAAGGTTCGCTTGCCATTTGCGAGATCTCCGTCAATAGAGAAGGAGGTCCTTCAAGGTCTGGTACATCGTCTGACGACCCCGCCGGTCAGCCCCGCGTTTGAAGGCCGCGATGGCACTGTCAAGTGGGAGGTGCTTGAGGTCGGGGAAGGCATCGACGACATCGCTCCATTTTACATACCCCTGCTTCTTAATCTGATTATCAATAAACGGATCCAGGCGTCCGTCAAGTGCAGTTGGCATTACATAACTACCAAATGGAATGTTGTGATGAATGCCGCTTGTAGACTGCTCACTTGGGACCCAGCCTCGCGCACGGTTATTGCTCCAGCTGGTTACGGTACCGAGAACGTGATTCTCGTCGCCACCTCGCCCTGTGATATCAATGAGATGAAACTGATTGTCAATGGTGCCTGCCCACTGTGTATCAAGTTCAACTGAAAAACTTCCCGCACACAGCACGGGAAGGTGCGGATAGGTCTGTGTACTGTGCGTTTCAAATCGTGGATGGTGACGATGACCGTGTATCAGAATGTCAAATCCGAATTCGTGAGCAATCGATAGCAACTGCTCCGAATTCGTCATTAGACTGAATTCGGGAATCCGAGGTATTGGATTCGCAAAGTCGATCGGGTGGTGATGAACAAGGAGCAGCCGAACGCGTCTGTCAGAGGTATCGATTGCAGCAAGTGACTTTCGAAGCTCGATCATGTGGACCGGATCGGCAAGTCCGTGATGGACGCCGACTTCAGGCTTTGGAACATCGTGGCTGCAAGAGTTGTAGCCGACTACGAGGAGGTCGCCGAACTCCCAGATTAGGAAGTTTGGATTTGCAAAAGGACTTCCCTTGCCGCGAGAGAGTATGTCCCGAAAGCAAAACGCTTGGTGATTCAATGGATCGTATCGCTGCCCCCAACGAAGGCCCGTAGTATCGTTTGCGTCGTAGACGGACCAATCAACGTCGTGGTTGCCCGGTACAAATACGACTCGTTCCATCGGAATCTGCAGCGCTGCGGCGGCTTCCTTCACAAAGTCGGAAGCTAGTCGAACTTCTTCGGGATGCGCGCGATTTGTCACGTCTCCTGGCAAGATCAAATAGTCGGCAACAATCGCCTTTTCCTTTACAAACTCCAAAAACTGCTTTCTATACGCGGCTTCTGCTTTGTTGTTGTAGCGCCACAACTCCTTTTCGTCGCGCGCGCTAGCCGGCGGACACAAGTCTCTTGATCGAGCCGCTAAACCTACATGGAGGTCGCTGATCACAGCCAGTCGCAGATCCGGCATTGGCTTATGGACCTCAATTCGAAGGAAAACAGTTAGAGAAGATTATCTCGCCCGCCCGTCGCCGATGCTTGCTGAAGCCCGCGATATTACGCTGAACGTAAACTCGCCGCCGGGGCCACGTTCCGAAGTGGTCTAGCGCTTCGCGGCAGTGGGCGTAGCTCAATACGAAGCTCACCCCTCTTCCATCGAGAGTGTGCAGCTGCTTAGCTAGGCGAACAAGGTCATCGAGGCCAAAGCAACTAGGTCCATATTGTCTGAACATTCGGCGATTGCCGACGGCAAACGGTGGGTCTAGATAAACAAAGTCACCTGACCGTGCTTCCGCCAGTGTCGCTTCAAAATCGGCGCTTCGAATCGTAGCGACTTTCAGTGCCGTAGACGCTTTCCGTAGTTCGTCCGGTGTTGAGAGATGGCCAACCCGCGCGGCGCTATACGGAACATTGAACCTCCCGTCGCCGTTCGTGCGGTACAAGCCGTTGAAGCAATATCGATTGAGATAAATAAACCGGGCCGCTGCGTCGATCGGGTCTAGGTCGGCGAGACGATCGTTGCGGATCTTGTAATAGTTGCGCTTCCCGCGGGAGAGACTTTGCAGGCGGTTGGAGACGGCTCGGTGGTGGTCGCGAACAGCGTTGTATGTCGTTACCAGATCATCGTTAATGTCGGTTAACAGTGCATGTCGTGGTGACACTGCAAAAAACAAGCAGGCGGAGCCGGCGAACGGTTCAATGTACCGGCGATAGTCCGTATTCCAAAACTCGCTTAGAGCGGGAATTTGCTTCCGCTTACTTCCGGCCCAGCGTAGGAAAGGTAAAGACATTCACAACTCTTCGAGACATTGGGAGAGAGGGTGCGGCGGCGAGGGTACCACAAATCTGGCCGACAGGGGCGCTTACGAAAGACCGCGAAACTCTTTTGGCTGCACCCCGCGGGGGTAGATTAACAATCTTGGCCGTACTTCAGTGTTGGAATGGGTTGGGCTGATGGTAATCGCTTGCCGTGAGTATCGCGGGCACGACCCAATCAGCGAACGCTTCGCACCTATCACGACTGGCGGATACCCGCAGCGTGCAGTAGCCTCTCCAGCCGATGCCCCGCTACCACGAAATCCTCTCCTACACCGAAATGGTTTCCCGCGAAGGACTTGCGCTCCAGAAGGGCATGAACTTCCGGGTCCGGGGCGGGGCCGCGGGGTACTCGATCATCCTCATGAGCGTCCGCAAGGGGGCGCCGTACCAGGACCAGTGGCACGAGACCGGGCCGCACGCCGGGATGCTGGAATACGAGGGGCACGACGCGCCGCGCGGCCGTTGTCAGACCGAAGGCGGTGCTGAATGCTGGAGATGGACTCAGTCGCCGTCCCGGCTCAAGGCAAAAGCCAAAGGCGACGGCACGGTTCGAAACGACGCTCACACACCCAGCTTGAGGTAGTGAATCCGACTCTGAATCGCCGACGGCTGCCGCTGCAGTTGCCGCGCGATCTGGTCGTGCGGGATCGCGCCCTTGAAGAGCTTGGTGAGCTTCTGATCCTCTTCCGGCGACCACGCGGCGTACGCCCGCGGGCTCTGAGCCTTGATCTCGGCCATGCGGTTGGTCCAAGAGTCGGCGCCTTCCGTCAGCCGCGGAAACACGCGCTTCGATTTGTCCGCACCGGGCTGCTCAGACAGCACATGCAGCGCTTCCGCCGCCGCTTCAAAGATGTCCGGCAACCGCAGGTCCGGCGAGTGGTTCATGATCTGCGTGTAGGTGCACCCCTGAGCGATCAACTCAAGAATGCCCGCCGACTTTGATGAGAGTTTGGCCACGAGCACAGATTACAAAGGGCTCGTGGTGCCGGTCAATAGTTTTCTGGGCTGCACGGCGTGTCCCCCGCCTGCATTGCATGCTCCGCCACAACTTTGAGTTTCCGAGTCTGTCTTTACGGGGGTGCCGGGGGCAGAGCCCCGGCATTGCATTTCTTCCGCATGACGCGAAACTGTCGGTAAACTGCCGCCCCGCACGCGTCAAGGGACGACCATCCACCGCTTGGAGATTGCTGATGTCCGAACTCGTCAAGCTTGTTGCCGTGCTCGCGATCTTCTTTCTTCTCATTGGCATCGCATGGCTTATCGCCTGGAAGCTCGGGCTCATCGTCAAGTCGGCACCGGCGCGCAAGAACGGCAAAGACGTCGAGGATGGTGCGGTGCGTCATATCTATGTGCTTAAGAAGTCCGTGCTCAGCGACGGCGAGCGGGAGTTTCTACCCGTGCTCGAACAAGCTCTCCCACTCCTAACCGCAGCCGTCGGCGCACCGACCCCGCCGAGACTACTCATGCACGTCAACCTCGCCGACCTCGTCGAACCGAAACCCTTTTCGCACGCCGCCCGCAACCAGATCAACCAGAAGCACGTCGACTTCGTGCTTTGCAGGTCCGACAACTTCAAGCCGCTGCTTGTGATCGAGTTCGACGACTCGTCGCACAACTCCGAGAAGCAACGCGCCCGCGACGAGACGAAGGATTATGCCTGCAAGTCCGCCGAGCTCCCCATGCTCCGCGTTCGCGCGCTCTCGCCGGGCACAAGTCGTGACCCGAAGAAGCTTGCGGAGGACATGCGTGCAGCCTTGGCGCGATGAGTCAGTAGCCCGTACATCAATTGAGTGGCTTCGCGGATGACCGCGATTCTGCTTTGGCACCCCGCCACCACCCGAGGGGTCGCAAGGCACGAACCACATCCCATCTGCTGGAGCAAGACAAGGGCGAAGAGCCGAGGGGTGAGGGCCGAGGGCCGAGTGGGAGCAGGAACACCAGCCGGTGCGAGAACCCGCGGCGAGATCGGGGGATCGATACCTTGGGTCTTGACGACCTTGCAGGGCGCAGGGGAGGAGAGAGAGTGCAGAGTCCCGGCATGACAACGCCTCGGATCCAGCGAACGTCCGCGCATGTCAGGACTATTACTCATTTGTGGAAAGCTCCCACCGCATGGGCAAGCAGGGGCCCCATTCATTCCGTCAGCATATCGGCCGCGCCATCCGGTGGACCATGCTCGTGGTGACCTGCCTAGTGCTCGCACTCTCGCAAGCGGACGCCATGGGGTGGCGGTTCTACTGGGGCACGTCGTCCACGCGATTCGACGGTTGGTTCTGGAACGTTCACTCCGGAAGGTGGACCCTCGTCGCCCGCCCATACGGCCCGACATTCCCGTCGTACATCACGCCCGGCACCGAGTCATTCATCGAGCCTTGGCGGCCGCACCTGGCGAAGTCCGCGTACATCGCGCGGTCATCGAAGTACGACAACGATGTCGATTTCAGGATCGGATTTTCGCGCGGCGACTACAAGCTGGAGCTGGGCTCACGGCTCATGTCCGCACTCTTCGTGCTGCCCACGCTCTGGCTCTGGAGGCCCGCTCGCTGGCGGCGGTCAGGCGGCGGATTGGGCGGTGGATCAAGTGGCGCCTCTGGCCATTGCCACGTCTGCGGATACGCGATGACCGGCCTCGACCGCCAAGCGGTGTGCCCCGAGTGCGGCGCGGGCGCCGCCGTATGAATCGTTAGACTGCTGCCCATGCGCTTTGCCAGCCGCGGCATTCAACGCCTCGTTCGAACGTGCAAGTGGTGCATGACGCTGCTCGCGGCCGCAATCGCCGCATTGTTGGTGCTCGACGCCGCCGGATACACGTTCTCCTGGGGAACAAACGCAATCCACCAGTGCGGCGTGTTCGTGCATGTTCGCGAGGGTGTGATGGACGTGGGACTCAACACCATCGAGGGCAATCCATTTGAGTTCAACCGATGGCTGCCGGTCATCACGCGTCGCGAGCCAGCCTCAGACGTCCCCCGGAACCAGATCTTCGCAACCTATCTGTCGGTGCCCTGGATCTATGAGCCCTGGCGGTTTCCAAGTTGGAAAGCGCTGACGGCCGTCGCAGTTGCGGCCGCGTTCCTCTGGCACGTCCAGCGTCGCAACGCAACGCCGGGCCTGTGCAACGCCTGCGGGTACTGCCGCGACGGTCTCTCAGTCGCTTCCGCTTGCCCCGAATGCGGCACACCTGCGGCGATGTGAAGGACTCGATCGAACACCTTCGTCTTGACTGCCTGAACGGGGGTGCCGGGGGCGGAACCCTGGCAGTGCGTCTCTTTCGCACATGAAGGCGTGACCACCGATCAACCGATCGCGTCCACACGATCGCCCAGCTCGTCAATCGTTACTCGATACGCGCACGCACCCGCCCGCACTCCGGGCACGCCGCATCCTCCGCCAGCCCAACCCGGTCATAGCCGCACTGCACACACGCACCCATCCGCTCGCGGCGCCGCAGCATCGCGTCACGCCACCAGAACCACAGAGCTCCGCCAACCGCAAGCACAACGAACGGCCAGAGCGCGATCTCTGTGGCTTCCCACGCGCCGGCGCCGTTGAGATACATGTACGGTCGGTAACTCATCTCAAACGAGTGTCGGCTGAGCGACCACCCCATGGGGAAGATGAGGTCCGGCAACTCCTCCGTCATGAACGGCTCGTGAGCAATTGTGAACAGGCCCGAGCCGACGATGTACGTGGTACCGACCTTCGGCTTGTACACCACGCTCACCACCGACGTCCCCGCCCACGCCCCCGCGAGCAGCACGGCGACCAACGTCGCCACCCACTTCATCACCGGTGATCGTGCCCGCGTTGCCCTCGGCATGAGATACAGGATACAAGATGGCGGCGAGATCAAAGTGCTTCTGGCCTTGGTTGCCTTGACGGGGGTGCCGGGGGCAGAGCCCCGGCATTGCCTTTCTCCTGCGGTGCACAGCAAACTTGACCAACCGACCGCCGCCGGCGCACGATCACCGCGCTCTGGTCAGTCGCTATTCAACCATCGCAACAACTCGCCCACACTCCGGGCACGCAGCACTCTCCGCAAGTCCAACTCGGTCGTACCCACATTGCACGCACACACCGACACGCTCTCGGCGCCGCAGCAGCGCATCACGCCGCCAGAGCCAGAGCGCTGTGCCGGTGGAGATCAGAACGAACGGCCAGAGCGCGACGATCTTCCCGCTGCAAAAGCCTGCCGCGCTCCCCGACCAATAGGGTTGCCAAACTGGCCCATCGCGCATCCGCCGGACTTCCCATGTCGGCAGTTCGGCAAGGACCGAGAGGATCTGCGGCGGCGGATGCACATATCGGGCTTCGCCAACCGCCCCGCCAAACAGATCATACATCCGCTCAACCGAGAGCTTGAATCGCACGCTCACGAGCATGCTTCCCGCCCACGCCAGCGCGAGCGGCACGGCGACCATCGTCGCCACCCACTTCGTCACCGGTGATCGTGCTCGCACTGCCCTCGGCATCGACAACAGGATACAGCGCGGAGAATGAAACAACCCCGTTTCCGCCGTCAACCTCAGGCCGCCGCCCGAGTTTCTCATGAGCACGGGACGCCGCATGTGGGTTGCGAGCGGGCGCGGGGTTCTTCGTCCGCGTGATACCACACTGCTTCCTGCCTTCATCGCCCTTGCCTTGAGCCGGGACGTGTGGGGGGGCGACTGAGTCCATCTCCATGCCTGGACCCCGTTTCGTGGCAGGAGCCGGAACGTGAGCGAGAGCGTTCGGTCACGGTCCAAGCCCATGGCCACCGGCCCGAAAGCCGCGCCGTAAGGCACTGCAACGGACACTTCAGGCCATGAAACGGCGCCGTGAGGCAACAAAACCGCGCGGTGAGGCAACAAAACGCCGCCGACAGGCAACAAAACGGCGCGAAGAGGCAACAAAACCGCGCCGTGAGGCAACAAAACGGCGCGGAGAGGCAACAAAGTGGCGCCGTGAGGCAACAAAACGGACGCTTCTGGCCCATTTTTCGAGCAAAACCGGGCGTTTGTCCGGCGGATCTTCGGTGTCAACGCCGCGTTGTGCGCGCCGCGGCGGTTTTATGGCGGGCGTGCGGGTGGGAGAGGGCGCGTGAACGAGCGGCGCAGGGTGCGGAGGATTGGCCGCAAAGACGTGAAGACACAAAGAAACGCAGCATGCAGCCCGACCGTCAGGGAGGGCGCTCCGGCGCATCGCCGGATCGCTCTACGTCGTGTTCGGGTGCCGCGGTGTTGGGCTTTGCCACAGAGACACAGAGGCGCGGAGAAAGACAGAGTTGAACGCGAAGGCGCGAAGATCGCGAAGGAGCGTTCTCTACCTCTCAGCGTCTCCGCGCCTCCGCGGCAAATCCCGACACAGTTGCATACGCGCGCACTTGAATCGATCCGGCGATGCGCCGGAGCGCCCTTCCTGACGGTCGGGCTGCATGTTGCAACGCCAGCACTCGTCTTCCTTTGCGCCTGCGCGTCTTTGCGACAGATGCTCAACCCCCGCGCGACCACCAAGCCTCCACCACCTTCTCCGCCGCGCCGCGATAGAGCACCTGCAACTGCTCGCGCGACAGGCTCAGGCCGCTGAGCCGCGCGGCGTGGAGCGATTCGATGCCGTACTTCTCCGGCTCCGCGAGCCGCAGGTCCGGGTCGGCGATCGGGGCTTCGTCGTCGTAACTGGTTTCGAACATCGTCCGCAGCGTCCAGTAGCGGCTCGCATAGAGATCGAACGCGGAGTCGGGGCTGTCGGCGAGGTCGGCCATCGGGCTCTTGGTCGGGCCGGTGGATTGCTTCTGCGCCGGTTGTCGCAGGTGGTCTTCCTGCACCACGATGTCGGAGCCAAAGAGCAGGCGGCCGGACCATTTTTCGAAGAAGCCGCGGACGCGCTCGACCGGTTGCTTGCCGAGCTCGCGCACGACCCACTTCGTCGCGCTGGTGTCGAGATGCAGGTTTGGATGGCGCGTCAGGAGTTGATCGAGGAACGGCAGATTCTCCGGCCAGCCGCCCATGTGGGCCGCGATCCATGGGTTGGTGAAGCGGTCGAGCATGCGCTCGAGGGCGGCGTACTCGTTGAGCTTTTCACCGAACGCAACCTTGTTCGAATATTTCGTCAGGTAGTACGAATCCGGATCGGCGATGTGGATCATCGTCATCATGCCGAGCTGCTCACCGAGCTCGCAGGCCTTGATGCGCCACGGCGAGTCAACTTCGAAGAGGTCGGTCGTGCCATAGGCGGCACCGACGTGCTCGGGGATGAGCTCGCGGAGTCGCGGGCTGGCCCAGAGTTTGAGCATGCGCGAGCCGTAGGTGGTGTGGAACTTCTCGATAACGTCGAGGAAACCCTGGCGAAACGCCCGGCCGCGATCGGCTTCGGCGAAGCTGGGGAAGGCGATGAAACGGACGGCGTCGCCGAAGACCTGCTGCACTGGGTCGCACTGCGCGAACTGGGTCATCGAATACATGCGCTCAACACCGAACGCGCGGCGGACGATATCGAAGACGCGGCAGGCACCTTCGCCATTTAAGTGGATATGCGCATCGATGATCGGCACCGGCGGCTTCGGCAGGAGTGTCGCGAGGAGGCGATAATCCCAGGCGAAGCGGTTGGAAGCGCGCTGGACGGGAACGTGCGGCACGTCGCCGCCGTTTGAGCCCGGAGCGTTTGTGCTCGGGGCACTCGCGTTCCGTTTCTTCGCCGCGGCGGCAAGTGCCGCGGTCACGCTCGCCGCAGTGTTCATGGTGCTCATGATAGACGGTCATCGATACATTCCGAATGATGATCCGAGTGGCAAGACGAGCGAAGCCGGCGGCCGTTGCCTGCGCATCGCGCTCGCGCACGACTGGCTCGTCGCACGGCGCGGCGGCGAGATGGTGCTTGATGCGATCGCCCGGCTCGTCTCGCGGAATCATGAGATCGTCGGGCTGTACACGATGTTCGCGGATGAGCGGGCGCGCGAGCGGTTTGAGAAGATCGGAGATCGCGCGGACGCGACGGGCCGCACGAGCACAACCGGCGCGGCGGATGGCGATGTCTGCGAGCGCGGCGTCCGCGAGCTGTGGGATGCTGGACTGGTGCGCACGAGCACGCTCGGCAAGGTGCCCGGCGCACTCGCCACGCGCCGCTGGTTGCTGCCTCTGTATCCGCTCGCCGTCGCCGATCTTACGAAGCAGATCGCTCGCGAGCACGCCCGGCAACCGATCGATCTCGTCATCTCCACCTCCTCCGCCGCGATCAAGAATCTGCGCTTGCCCCCGAGCGCCGGCGGAACGGCAACACCCGTGCCGCACCTCTGCTACTGCCACGCCCCAGCACGCTATCTCTGGTCGCAAGCGGACGCGTACACCACCGGCTCCGGCGGCGGCGCCCGCCGCCTCGGCCTTGCGCTCTTCGGCAATGCGCTCCGGCGCTATGACCAACGGCGATCCGAAGGCGTCCATTCTTTCATCGCCAACTCCGCTTTCATCGCGCGACAGATCAAAGAGCACTATCACCGCCCCGCGATCGTCGTGCCCCCGCCCGTGCGAACGGATTTCTTCACGCCGACGTCCGGCGCGATAAGCGGCAATGCTGATGTGACGACATCGCACGAACACGCCTTACCCCCCACCGCCGCAGTCAACAGCACTGCGCCCGCGCCCGATTCCCCATCCACCTCTGTACCGTCCGCCGCAACCGAAAAACCATGGCTTTTCGTCGGCGCCCTCGAGCCCTACAAGCGAGCCGACCTCGCCATAGCGGCAGCCGTCATCGCCAAACGCCCCCTCATCATCGTCGGCTCCGGCTCACAACTCGTCGACGTCCAAGCCCTCGCCGCCGCCGCCAACTGCAACGGCGCTTCGATCACCGTGCGCTCGAACGTCAACGACACCGACCTCCGCAACCTCTATAGAACGTCTTCACTCCTCCTTTTCCCGCAAGTCGAAGACTTCGGCATCATCGCGGTCGAAGCCCAGGCCTGCGGCCTCCCCATCGTCGCCCGCGCCGAAGGCGGCGCGCTCGACACCGTGATCGACGGCGTCACCGGCATCCTCGTTCACGATTCCACCCCCACTGCTTCCCCGAACCCCATCACCCCTGAAGCCTTCGCCGCCGCCGCCCTGCGCTGCGAAACCCTTAACCTCGATCCACTCGCCTGCCGTCGCAACGCCGAAACCTTCAGCACTCAGACCTTCGAGCTTCGCATGCTCGAACAACTGAAAGCCATCGCCCCTCACGGCGACTGGCGAAACCCGATGGACCCAAGCGCTCGCAGTGAAGCCGGAGCCGCAGCGCCGTTTGATGGCACTCGTACCGACGCCGCGCCCGCGCCGCTCGCGCCCGCTGCGCCCACACCCGCCACTGGCGCCTGACCCGCTAACTCCGCGATGACGCTTTCGACCACCGACCCAAGCACCACACCGACGTAGATCTCGTGATCGGATTCAAGATCGAAGTGGCGCACGACCTCGCAGTCGAGCGCGACGATTGCTTTCGACAGGATCGGCGACCCGGTCACCATTGTCCGCGTCGGCTGCGTATCAAATGGATCGCCGATGCACGCTGGACCTTCACCACGCGTGCCATCTCCAAAACGCCTGAGCAGCGCCCGCTGCGAGCGATCAACGAAGCACAACCCAAAGGCCCGACTGTCTCGGATCAGCATCGTCAACCGCTGCCCGGTTGGCACCGCAACCGCGATGCTCAGCGGCTCATCCGCCGCCCGCATCACCCGTGACACCACCATCCCCATCCGCTTGTGCTCATAGGCCGCGGTCATGATGCAGGTGGCTGTCGGGAGCATCAACAGCGCCTGCTCGATCTCCGCGGCGGAACTCACCGCCGAAAAACGTGACCGGTCACGATCGCGACGATCCTCCGACCGGGCGCTTCGCCCGGTCAGTCGAGACGTCGACCTCGTTTGACCCCACGTCGTCATGCCCAAGCACCTCCACGTGATGGAAGTCTAACACCGAAGTGCGGACAAACCCGGAACTTGCGCGTTTTCCGAACATTTACCGAGTGAATTGTCTGGCCCAATCTGAGCCCCCAGCAGCCGCCCGTGTGCACAACAATGTTCTCAGGGGAGCAATGGTGGATAAGCGCAGTTTGTGTTGCAAAGTGGGGCAAGGTGGGGCATAATCCCGCCCACTTAGCCCGGAGCCGATCGTGCTGTTCACAGGTTCAAGCGAACACACGGTCGACGCCAAGCTGAGGCTCGCCGTGCCGGCGAAGTACCGCAACCAATGGGTTGCGGAGCGCGACGGCGGGGCGTGGATCTGTGTCCCTTGGCCAACTGCTCACCTCCGCCTCTACACCGAAGCCGACTTCACCAAGCTCGCCGACCAGGCTCCCTCTTCCCTGACCCCCGACAAAGCGACGGCTGACCTCGAAGCCGACTTCTTCTCCCTCGCCGAACGCCTCGAAATGGACTCCGCCGGCCGCATCAACCTTCCCAAGCACCACATCGAGCTCACGAAACTGAAGTCCGAAGTCGCCGTCGTCGGTGCCCGCAACCGTCTCGAGATTCACGACTTAACGACCTGGAAAGCCACGCAGAAGCAGCGATTCGAATCCCTCCCCGACCTCGTCTCCCGGATGCAAGCCCGATCTGATCAACCTTGACTCCGCCCCAGCATTCTCCTCCGCCGCGAGTTCTTGACCGAGCTCATGTGTTCCGCGGCGTTTGACAACTCGTTCCATTCGTTCCCGGCCGGCAAGGACTTTGACACGCGAAAGGACTCGCCGCCGAGTGTGATGTGATGGTCGCTCTGCAGGGCACGCCCGAAACCGCAAGGATGCGGCTCGGACGACCGGGTGTTTTCCACGGACGGGAAACACTCGCCGCACCTGCGACCCAGCAGCGATCATCGGATCACCCCCGGCGCGTCAAGGTACTACTGGCTCGATCAACCGCTCGACCGCGTTCGCCACCGGCCGAGCGGTTGTCATTTTTGAGCGGTCTTGCATCTCCGCACGTATCGCTCCCGCCGCTAGGCGATCGGTGATTCATGCGGCTTTCAGATTGCATCCATCCGCACTTCATCTCTCGGGGGGATACTGCTGCAACCGGTTGATACCGGCCGGACGCGCCACGGACACTGTGCGCCTTTCCGCCATCGGAATCGGTTTCGGCTGAGGAGTGGATCGAACGATGATGCAGCGGCCGCAGGCGACTGATCCGACGGTGAACCCGCCCGATCTCGCTGGGTGTTCGCGCGAGCCTATCCATATTCCAGGATCGATTCAGCCGCATGGCGTGTTGATAGTCCTTGCCGAGCACGACTTTGCTGTCCGGCAGATCAGTGAAAACGCGCGGACACTTCTTGACCTTGAGCCAGGCCTCCAAGCTCCCAGAAAGCTCATTGATCTGCTTGGTGCGGACCACTGCTCGACCATCGTCCGCCGGCTTGAAGGCATCCCTCTTGGCGCCCGTGCCGCGTCGCTCGGCCCACTCGAGCTCAGCGTCCGCGGCGAACCCCTCCACTTCCACGCGGTCGGCCACCGCACCGACGACGGCATCATCCTTGAGTTGGAACGGGTGCCCGCACCCGATGCCGATACTGAACTGCCAGAGATAGTGCCGGTTGTCGATGACTTCACGCTTGAGGCAGAGGCGAGCAAGAGCGTCGAGCATCTCAGCAATCTCATCTGCCGCGACATTCGAAAGCTGACCGGGTGCGATCGTGTGCTCGTCTATCAGTTCGATGAGTCGTGGAACGGGATCGTCGTTGGCGAAGATGGGAACAGGCGGCTGCCCTCCTATTTGCACCATCGCTTCCCTGCGTCGGACATTCCGGCTCAGGCACGCGAGCTGTATCGCGTGAACCGGGTGCGGATCATTCCCGATGCGGATTACGTCCCCGTTCGCATTGTGCCGGAGATCAATCCAGCAACCCGACGCACGCTCGACATGAGCTTCTCGACGCTCCGAAGCGTCTCACCGATCCATGTCGAGTACATGCGGAACATGGAGACGATGTCTTCGATGTCGGTCTCGATCCTGCGCGATGGGAAGCTCTGGGGGCTGATCTCCTGCCATCATCGGACTGCGCGCAATGTGACGTTTCCCGTAAGGAGCGCGTGCGAGTTCATGGCCCGCGCGTTCTCGCTGCGGCTCTCGGCGCTGGAGCGCGATGAGGACTATCAGCGCAACATCGAGGTGCGATCCGCGTATACCGATCTCGTCGCGATCATGGCCGATCGCGGCGACTTCGCCGCAGCCCTCGCCGAGAAGCCGAAGCAACTGCTTGCGTTCGGCAGGGCCGGCGGCGCAGCGATCCTGACTGAGAGCGGGTGTCGGCTCTTCGGCGCCACGCCCACTGAAGAACAGGTGCGCGAGCTTGCGGACTGGATCTTTCACGAGGTCGGGCGCGAGGTGTATGCGACAGACGCCATCTCCACGTTCTTCCCGCGAGCGAACACGTACAAGGACAAGGCCAGCGGCGTGCTCTCGGTCTCGATCTCCAAGCTCCGCCCGAGCGCGGTGCTCTGGTTCCGCCCGGAAGTGATTCAGACCATCAAGTGGGGCGGCGATCCGACGAAGCCGGTGACAACGAATGGCGATCGCCAGACGCTGCATCCACGCCGCTCGTTTGAGACCTGGCGAGAGACGGTTCGCGATCGCTCGCTCCCTTGGCGCGTCAGCGAGCTTGATGCGGCGGCCGAGCTCCGCAACACCATCGTGGGCACCGTGCTCCGCAAGGCCGAAGAGCTCGCGGAGCTGAACTCCGAGCTCACGCGATCCAACAAGGAGCTCGAGGCGTTTTCGTATTCGGTGAGCCACGATCTTCGCGCGCCGCTCCGGCACATTGTCGGATATGCCGAGATGCTCAAAGAGACGGGCGAGACGCACCACTCCGCTGAGGAGCGCCGGTTCATCAACACGATCATCGAGTCGAGCGAATACGCCGGACGGCTGGTCGACAAGCTCCTGAGCTTCTCACGCCTCGGACGGGCGAAACTCGAGCGAACGGCGTTCGACATGACCCTGCTTGTCAACGAACTCGTGCGCGATGTGATGATCGATGCCGGCGGTCGCGATATCGAGTGGAAGATTGATCGCCTGCCGGTGGTCTTTGCGGATCTCATGATGATGCGGATGGCGGTGCGCGATCTTCTCTCCAACGCCGTGAAGTACACGCGGATGCGTGATCATGCGGTGATCGAGATCGGCTGCCAGGAAGCGTCTCACGAGTACATCTTTTCGGTCAAGGACAACGGCGTTGGCTTCGACATGGCCTACGCCGACAAGCTCTTCGGCGTCTTTCAACGACTGCACAAATGGGAAGAGTTCGAGGGCACGGGGATCGGTCTTGCGAACGTCCGGCGCGTGCTCGAGCGCCACTCCGGACGGACGTGGGCCGAGGGCAAAGAGAATGCCGGGGCGACCTTCTTTTTCACACTCCCGAAAGTTGAGCACTGAGATTCATCCATGCTGAAGCCAATTCTTCTGGTGGAAGACAACCCCAAGGACCTCGAGCTCACGCTGCTCGCGCTCGGCAAGAGCAACCTCGCCAACGAGGTGATCACCGTGCGTGATGGCAAGGAAGCGATCGACTATCTCTTCCGCCGCGGCACGTACGAGAGCCGCACGCCCGGCAACCCCGCGGTCATCCTGCTCGACCTCAAGCTCCCGAAGATCGATGGCATACAAGTGCTCGAGCAGGTGAAGTCATGCAAGGAGTTGCAGTCGATCCCGGTCGTGATGCTCACGACATCGCGCGAGGAGACCGACCTGACGCGGAGCTATAAGCTCGGCGCGAACGCATATGTCGTCAAGCCGGTCGGATTCAAGGACTTCATCGACGCGATCCAGGATCTCGGCGTCTTCTGGGCGGTTCTCAATGAGCCGCCGCCAGGCTCGCTGAAGTCCGGCGCGTTTAAGATTGCTTCGAGTCATTCGTTCCCACAATCATCAGAGACGACCAGCACCGATCAGATGGAGGGCGCACGCTCGGCGCAACAATGACGACCAGCCCGATCTCCATCCTGCACCTGGAAGACAGCGAGCTCGACGCGGCGATGGTGAAGCGCCGACTTGATCGCTCCAGCCTCGCGTACACGCTCGATCGTGCGACCGATCGGGCGACGTTTGTTGCGCTGCTCGCAAGCAAGACCTTCGACCTCATCCTGTCGGACTATCAGGTGCCGACGTTCGACGGTCTCGAGGCGCTCTCGATCGCGCGCGAGAAGCAGCCGGATACGCCGCTCATCTTCGTTTCGGGTGCGATGGGCGAAGATCTGGCCGTCGAAGCGCTGAAGCTCGGCGCGACGGATTACGTGCTCAAGGATCGGCTCACGCGCTTGCCCGCGGCGATCGAGCGAGCGCTTGTCGAATCGCGCGAGCGCCTCCAGCGCCGGCAGGCGGAAGCCGAAGTTCGATCGAGCCTTGAGCGGTTTCGACAACTCGCCGATACGATGCCGCAGATGGTTTGGGTCACGCGTCCGGACGGGTTTCACGAGTACTACAACAAACGCTGGTACGACTTCACGGGCGTTCCCCAGGGTTCGACCGATGGCGAGGGATGGAACGGGTTGTTTCACCCGGAGGACCAGCCTCGCGCCTGGGAACGCTGGCGCCGCAGTCTGGCGACGGGTGAGCCGTACGAAATCGAGTATCGGTTGCGCCACCACTCGGGCGAATACCGCTGGACGCTCGGGCGAGCGTTGCCGATTCGTGCAGTTGATGGTTTGATCGAGCGCTGGTTCGGGACGTGCACCGACATTCACGATCAGAAGCTGCAGGAGGAAGAGCTTCGGCTGCACCGCGAGCACTTGCAGCGGCTCGTCGACGAGCGCACGCTCGCGCTGGAAGCGACCCACCGTCAGCTTCGTCTCTCGGAGCGCATGGCCGCCCTCGGCACCCTCTCGGCCGGACTGGGTCACGACATGGGCAACCTCCTCATGCCGATCCGAGTGCGCTTGGAATCACTGAGCCGCGCTGACCTGCCGGCGCCGCTCAGGAACGACGTCGAGGCGATCAGCACCTCCGCTGAATATCTGCGCAAGCTCTCCGTCGGGCTGCGCCAGCTCGCGATCGACCCGTCGAACACTCGCGGGCCGCGGGTAACCGACTTGCGCTCGTGGATGGAAGAGACCTTCCCGATGCTGCGCAACTCGCTGCCGGTCGGGATCACGCTCGAGTTCAAGATGCCGGAGACGCCGTACGTCGCTCGCATCTCTCGCGCGGCGCTCACGCAGGCTGTCTTCAACCTCGTGCAGAACGCGGGCGACGCGATGCGTGATCGGGGCCACGGCAAGGTTCTGCTCTGGCTCGAGGATTCAACCGAGACCGTAACCGTCTTTGTCAAGGACGATGGGCCTGGGATGAGCCCCGAAGTGAAGGCTCGATGCATGGAGCCCTACTTCACCACCAAGACCCGCGGCATTTCTACCGGCATGGGGCTCTCGCTTGTCTACGGCTTGCTAAACGAGTCGGGCGGCTCGATCAAGGTCGAATCCGCAGTCGGTGTCGGCTCGACATTCATGATCACGCTGCCAAGAGCGGCGTCGGCGGATGACGCCTCACCCCAGCTGTCCCCGAAGACCGCGGTGATCGAGGTGAACGACGCTCGGATGCGTGCGGTGATCACCTCAGAGCTGCGCTCGCTCGGGTTCAATATTCAGACGCGCTCGGCGTTGCCGCCGAATGTCTTTGTCCTGGACGATGCGCAGGCGATCAGTCGCGGGCACGAGAGTGCATCGGTGATCCTGCTCGCCGACTCGCCCACAGATGTCAACGGGCACTCGGTCACGGCGCTCGGCCCCCGCCCGGCGGCGAGCGTGCTGCTCCAGGCGCTGCGCACCGCTTCACGCGCCAAGGGCATCTCGTGATTCAGGTAGAGAGAACATCGAGCAACACAAAAAACGCCGCGTGAGGCCGGCCTTGTCCAGGCGAGCCTCACGCGACAACGCGGGGGCGAGTTGTAATCAATCGTTTCCGGCTGAAGACCCGCCAGCGCCCGCGGCCTCGTGCGTCGCTGTCCTCCGCGGCCTTTAGCAGCCCGCAAACCACGCGTTCAGGAAGATGAAGATGTCGTCGATCGTCAGTGCGTGGTCGCGATCGAAGTCGGCGCGGATGTCACCGGCAAACCAAGCATTGAGATAGACGAAGATGTCATCGATGGTGCGAGCACCATCGTTGTTGAAGTCAACAGCGCAGGTGCTGCCCACGACTACGTACGCCTGAGCGCCATCAACCGTGAACGCATTCGCGACGATCTTGCCGGAGGCCGAGATCGACTTCGCATCCGCGAGCGGATCGGAGGTCGCCGGGAGAATGAGGCCGAGATCAACCGGACCTGACGCATCCACGACGAATGCGTGCTGAACCGTGTCGGGATCGATACCGACACCCATCGTGCCGACGATGAACCCAGCGTCGTTAATGTCGTTCGCGTTGCCGCTGACCACGTTCGGCACCAGCGGGATCACCGACATGCCGACGCCATCGTCATGGCGGCAGGGCATCGTCGCATTGCCCGTGACAGACAGGCTGCGGACAAAGCCGACCATGGTCTTGCCGGCGTTCATCGAGAACCACTGCGATGTGGCGAAGTGTTCCGGCGGCGAGATATCTTCGGCGCCGCGCGAGCCGAGGATGCGGCGCATGCCGTGCTCCGGGCCTTGCAGATAGCCGTAGGCGAAGCCGCAGACGTCGCCGGTTGAGCTCACGCCGAGCGCTTGTGAATAGGCGGTCGTCGTCGCGGGGATGTCGACGAAACTGAGGGTGCCGAGGTCTTCCTCAACCGGGATCGATGCATCCCAATAGACCGCGTGATACGCGAGGAAACGCCCGTCGGCGGGGGCGGCGACGTAGCCGCAAATCTGTCCTGCATCGTTGATGTCGGTCGCAACGCCGAGACCGGAGTCGTCCGGAAAGAGCGTGCCGAGTTCGACAATATTCCAGACGCCGAGCGCGTCCTTCGTCCACATGACGGCGCGGTACGGCCCGACTTCCGGGCGGCTCTCACCGACGACAACGCCGAGGTTGTTGATCGCGTTCGCCTGGCCGGCAAAGTGCCCGGCAATGAGCGGGAGCGCGGTGGTGACGCCATTCGACGAGGCGAACGGCACGGTGTTGCCCTCGCTGTCAGTCGCGCGGCCAACCACGGTGCCGGCGTCGTTGATGCCAAGACCTTCGATGCTCGTGCCGCCGACGAGCTTCGGGACGATGGTCGCGGTGTACGTCGCGCCGTTGGCCACCGAAACCACCGAACCGGCGACGCACGCGACACCGAGTACAACCGCGAACCCAGATCGACGGAGAGTTGACGTTGCCATGCTGGCGATCCTTCTAAAGGAGTGTGAACGGACTCCGCCCCCGAAACCTGCTTCGATGACTCGCTCGGCGAGACCCGCGCGGGGTTTCGCTGGATTATTGTACTCGGAACTGTTCTGAATGCAAGTCTGATTTCAGTGTGATATACTGAATTGTCGAAATGGTCTGTTGTGGTCGCCGGCTGGCGAGGCGGCCGCGACTGTCGCTTATCACGTAAATCACGCCCCCACTGCCCTTTACATGCATCCTTATTCCGCACCGACTTCCCGCCCCGCACACGCCTCGGCGTCCGCGGGTATCGTGCGCACCATGTCGATGATGCCGGGACAGATCAGAACATGGGTCGCGCGGCCGCTACTGGCGGATGAATGGGCCGAGGCGCAGCGGGTCGCCGAGCGGCTGCACGCGGATTTCGGACATCTGATCGTGACACTGCCGGAGCATGCACGGCACGCCAGCGGGCTTTCGCGCCACTTGGGCGTGCTGCGTGTGACGTGTCAGCGACTGGTGCAGGCGCTTGCGGATCCGATCTCGCCGCTGATGCTGTCGCGGCTGCCGGGGATCGATGGCTTGCGCCAGGTGCTCGATGGCATGAAGCGCGCGGGGTGCGATGATGCGGACATCGAGACGGCGCAGAGCGCGGTCGAGGCGTTTGCGCAGCTCATCCAATCACTCGCCGGCAGCCAGACGCGGCTCACCGAGCGCTTGAACATCTCGACCTCGGGATCGGCAACTGCGAACGGGCAAGCACCCGGCGACGAAGCCTCGCGCGAGCAGGTCTATCGGGCGGCGTCGACGCTTACCGGGCGCAGCTGCGAACTGACGATGAGCCTCTACGCCTTTCGCGTCGCGCCGGATGATCCGGCGACGCTCGAGCGAGCGCTCACGAAGGGACTGATCGGGAGCGTTGTCACGCCTGGTGGGCTCCCGATGATCCTGTCCTCGGGCGACACGGTGCGAAGCGATGAGGAGATCCGGCGATTGCGGGCGCTGAATCAGGAGGGCGAGCTGCGGGGGCGCACGCCTGAGGCGATCCTGAAGCCGTTCACCTCCGATCCGCTGCCGATGGTCACTTCGCGCTCGCGCAAGGGCAAGCTGTACCAAGTCATCGATCCGGCGAAGGTCGGGCCCGAGCGTCCGGTCGATGTCGTCACCGCCCTCAAGGCACGCCACCCGCTCATGGACGCTCAGACCGGGCGCTCCACGCTCGATGCGGTCTGGTCGATCGTCAACTGCCCGTCGGCAAAGCTGATCTTCGATGTCTATCTGCACCAGGACATGGAGCGGTGGTTTAGGCCCTCGATCGATGCGCTGCTTTGGGTGCCGGACCTCAACATCGACGAAGACGACAAGTGGATCATGCGCGTACCAAGCGGGCCGAAGATGCAACTCCTCGGGCGCGGTTTAGGCGGCGCGGCGTCGCCGCTGTGGTCGAGGCACGCCGAGCTCAGCGCATATTTCTTCGATTACCTGGGTTGGAACTCGGAGGAGTTTGTCGGGTTCAGGTGCGAGGTGCAGTATCCGGTTTGGCGTGCCGGCTACTGCATGGCGATGGAATGGCTGCGATCAGCACCGACGGGCTGAGAGTTGCTGCAGCGAGTTACTTGGCCTCGAGCAGCTTCGCGGCGGCCTTGCCCTGCTCGTCATCGCGCTTCGCGGCCCAGTCGCGGGCGGTCCACGTGTTCACTTTGTCTTTGACGGTTTTGTCAGCGCCGCCGGTCAGCAGCGCTTGAATGTGCGCCGTGTCGGCACGATCGGCGGCTCGCATGAGGGCAGTGACACCATCGCGGTCCGCCGCGTCGATAGGCGTGCCCGCTTTAACGAGTACATCAATGAGCGTTGCCGGCACATCGGCCGCGGCGGCGAGCGTGAGTGCGGTATCGCCATTCACGTCCACGGCCTTGGCATCGGCTCCAGAGTCGAGCAGCTTCTGCACTTTCTCGACAGAACCGGTGCGTGCCGCGGCCATGAGTGCGGTCTGACGCCACTTGTTGCTGGCGTTCACGTCGGCACCGGCCTCGACAAGCGATTGAACACTCGTGACATCGCCCCGAGCCGCGGCGAACATCAGCGCGGTCCAGCCGTCGTTCGAGCGGCCGTCGACGCGAGCGCCGGCATCGAGGAGCATCCGGACCTTCGATCCATCGCCCCAGCCCGACGCGAACATCAGCGGCGTGCGGCCGTCCGCAGATCGTGACTCAAGCTTCGCCTTGCCTTCGAGGAGCGCACGAACAACCTCCGGTGAACCGTCGAAGCATGCCTGCGCCAACGGCGTCATACCCGCGCGAGAAGCAGATTCATCGCCGCTCGGCGCGTTGACATCCGCGCCCGACTTAATCGCGGCCGCGATGAGCTTCGCATCGTTCTTGCTCAGCGCTTCATGGATGCTCTCGCCCGATGCGGCCGAGGTGCTCTCGGCGTTGGCGGTTGGGCCGTGCGTGAGCACCAGTTGCTGGATCCCCCACGCGACGATACCGAAGAGCGCGACGAGTGCGAGGATGCCGACAAGGCTGGTGCGGTGGGGCTTGTGGGTAGTCATGTGCGCCTGGAAAAGTTCAGCTCTCAAAGATCAAAGTACAAATCGGGACGCCGCGATCACTCGTCATCGTGCGGCTTGAACGCAGCGACGACATCAGCCTGGATGTGCGCCGGGGTTTGCTCGTCGTGCGAGTAATCCATCACGTACGAACCAACGCCGCCGGTCATGCTCTTGAGCTGGCCGGAGTAGTTTTGAAGCTCGCCCAGCGGCGCGATGGCACGGATGATGCACATGTCGCCGGAAAGGACTTCCGTCGTCTGGACACGCCCGCGCTTGCCCGAGAGGTCGCCGGTGATATCGCCCATGTGCCGCGCAGGCGCGGTGATCTCGACCATGACGTACGGCTCGAGCAGCGAGGGGCGAGCGTTGCGGATACCGTCAATGAACGCCTTGCGCCCGGCGGTGGTGAACGCGATTTCCTTGCTGTCGACGTCGTGATACTTGCCGTCGTAGACGCGGACGCAGATGTTCTTCATCGGATAGCCGGCGACAGCGCCGTCGACGAGCGCTTGGCGGACGCCCTTCTCGATCGCGGGCATGAATTGACGCGGGATCGTGCCGCCGACAGTCTCGTTGATGAACTCGAAACCCTCCGGGTGATCCGGTGGCAACGGCTCAACGGTGAGATACACCTCGCCGAACTGCCCGGCGCCGCCGGTCTGCTTTTTATGCCGATGGTGTCCGTTGGCCTTGATCGTGATCGTCTCTTTGTACGCGATCTTCGGTTGGCTGGTGGTCACCTGGATACCCGCAGCCGCGAACTTCTCGAGGATGACGCGGAGGTGCAGCTCGCCCATGCCGCGAAGCACCGTTTGCTTCGTCGCGGCGATGCGCTCGCAGACAAACCCGGGGTCTTCAGCGGTGAGCTTCTGCACGAGAGCCGCAAACTTGGTCTCATCCGCGTGGTTCTTGAGCTCAACGGCGAGCCCGTACATCGGCTTCGGCAGCGGCAACGGCTTCAATCGCACGCCGTCAGCGTCGTGGCTCTCATGCACCACGGAGTTCAAGCGAATCTCATCGATCTTCGCGAGCGCACCGATCTGGCCCGGCCCAAGCTCCTGCACCTCGACATGCTCCTTGCCCTGCAGCCGGAACATGTGCCCGATGCGAATGGACTTCTTCTGATCGTCGAGCAGCAAGTCCTGCTTCTGCTTGATGGTGCCTTGATGCACGCGGAAGATGCCGAGCTTGCCGACGAAGGCATCCTGCGTCACCTTGAAGACGTGGGCGATCAACGGCCGGTGCGGCTCCGGATCTGGCCGATAGTCGCGCTCGTTGCCGCCGGCGTCGGCATCTTTCTTCAGGAACTCCGACGGGTAGACCTCATCGGGCGCGGGGCAGAGCGTCGCCAGCACGTGCAACAGATCATCGATACCCGCGCCGGACTTCGCCGAGCAGAAACAAATCGGCACAAGATGTCCTTGCTCGAGCGCCCGTTCAAAGGCCGCGTGCAGCTTCTTCGGATCAAAACCCCCCGCTTCCCCAGCTTCGAGATACTGCATCGTCAGGTCTTCATCAACCTCAATGACCTGCTCGACAATCTTCCGGTGCGCATCGTGCACCGACGAGAACGACGTCTGATCGCCCTTTGCATCTGAACCGTCGTGCTCGAAGACGTTGATCACATCCTTGCCATCGGGCGTCGGCAGATTGATCGGCAGGCAGTTGGCGCCGAATGCGTCGCGCAACTGTTCGACGAGCATCTCGAGCTCGGCCTCCGGATGATCCATCTTGTTCACGATGATCATCCGCGGCAGGCTGCGCTCGCCCGCCACACCCATGAACCGGCGCGTCGCATGCTCGATGCCGCGAACGGCATCAACCACGATCGCGACCGTCTCCACAGCGGGAATGCACCCGATCGCATGGCCAAGAAAGTCCGCGAGCCCCGGCGTGTCGATCAGATTAACCTGATGCCCCTCGTAATCGAAGTGCACAACCGCGGGCTGGAGCGAGTGCTTGTGGTGCTTCTCGGCGTCGGTGTAGTCGCTGACCGTGTTGCCTTCTTCGACCGTGCCCATGCGCTTGATCGCGCCGGAGGCAAACAAGAGCCGCTCTGCGAGCGTGGTCTTGCCCGCCCCCGTATGACCCACGAGGCAGACGTTCCGGATATCGCTGACGGAATGGATGGCCATGAGGAAACCTCCGGCAAGCGCGCCCGGGCCCGGGAGAGAAGCGGTCCCGAAAAGCGCGAACACAAGCGTCCAGCTGACGGCGGCCACGAAAGCCCCGCGGCGCTGATCCGACATGGAAGTGTACAGGATTTTTCGGCCGAGGGAAGAGCGGCGGAAATCGATGCTTGCTGAACCCTACCACGCTCAGGCGCTTTTCCGCTGCCGGCGCCGGTCCCGCCGCTCGGTCGATCGGTCGCCGCCTTCAAAGTCGCGATACGCCCCGCGTGGCCCCGCCCCACCAAACGCCTTCGGCGGCTCAACATCCTCGCGCTGAATCCGATGCTCGTGCAGGAAGACCTCACTTCCACACTCCGGGCAGACGACGCTGTTGGTGGGTGAGATCGGCAGGCCATAGAGCGAGAAGTCGCAATACGGGCATCCGGCCCGATTCAGCAAGAGCCGAATTGAGCGCATGATCATCATGTGGCGAACAAGCACGCTGATCGCAAGCGTGAGCAGGCCCGCGACGACGAGGTTCAGCGCGACCCAGGATGCGCCATTGGACAAAGGCCCTGTGAGCGGCATCGGCGAACTCTTTGATGCCGCGAGAACGATCGTTCGCATGAAGCTGGCGATGAACATCCATCCGACGCCCGCACCGAACCCGATCGCCATCGGGACCAACCATGCCGCATCGCCGCGGCGCTGCTTCGCCTGCCAGTGCAGACGGTCGTAACTATCCGACGAGAGCCGTTGGATCTCGGGGGGAAGAAAGTCATTGAGGAGGGGGCGGGCGAACATGGGTGAGGGAGGGGAGCAGGACCCGATCGGAGAATGCACCGCGTGTCGACGAGGGCGTACCCAGCTTACCGCAAGTCACTCAGCATTTGTGAGCACAATCGCTGGCAATTCACTTCACCTCGCTTGAGGCGGATCGAGGATTGGTTACGCCATTGCTGTCCGCCTTGGGCTTCGCTCCCGGCGGCTCCGTCCACCGGTCAGCCCCCTCCGGGCTCAGTGCATGCTGGGCAGCGAGCATCCGGTGGTAGCGACCGTGATGAGCGATGAGCTCATCATGTGTGCCGCGTTCGACGATCTTGCCGCCTTCCAGGACAAGGATCAAGTCGGCGGTGCGGATTGTGCTCAGCCGGTGGGCGATGACGAAGCACGTGCGTTTGACGTGATCCGCCTCACCTTGATCCGGCCGCATCAGGCGACGCAGCGACTCCTGAATCAATGCTTCAGACTCCGTGTCCAAGTTACTCGTCGCCTCATCCAGAATCAGTATGCGCGGCTCGGCGAGGATCGCCCGCGCGATCGCGATGCGCTGCTTCTGCCCGCCCGAGAGTCGCACGCCGCGCTCGCCGATGAGCGTTTCGTAGCCCTGTTCGAGCTTCTCGATAAACCCATCGGCATTCGCGGCCTTCGCCGCGGCCCGTATCTGCGCTTCGCTCACGCCACGCTTGGCGTATCCGATGTTCTGACGCACCGTGCCATCAAAGAGAAAGACATCCTGCTCGACGATGCCGAGGAGGCGCCGATAGGAATCGACGTCGACGTCGCGCAGGTTGACATTGTCGAGCCGGACTTCACCCTCGACCGGGTCGTAGAAACGTGCGACAAGGTTGCAGAGCGTCGTCTTGCCCGCTCCTGAGGGCCCGACCAAGGCAATCGTCGACCCCGGCGGCACATCGAGCTCGATGTGCCTGAGCACCCACTCTTCGTTCCCCGGATACTTGAACGAGACGTTCGCGAGCGTCACGCGCCCGTGAATGGTGGTCGGATCGACGACGACCTTGGATCCCTCCCCCGCTCCTTCCTGAAACTCCAGCGGCTCTTTCAGCAGATCAAGCACACGGTCGAGGCTCGCGAGCTCGGCCTGAATACTGGTCGCGCTTGCGCTCAACGCTTCCAAGGGGCCGAGCAGCATGATGAGGTACGCGCTGAACATCATCACGTCGCCGATCGTGAGCGTGCCGTTCAGCACGCGCCCGCCGCCATACACGAGCACCGCGACCGAGCCCGCGGGAAGCACGACCATCCAGACGATCTCGATCGTGCGCGACCACCACCAAGCGAGCAGCTCCTGCCGCGACATGAAGTGGTTGTTGCGAATGAAGCGGAAGGCCTCGCCTCGGGCGCGAGAGAAACCGCGAACGATGCGCATGCCGCCGAAGGTCTCGGTGGCCTGGGCATCGATGTTCGTCCGTGTCGCCCGGGCGGCTCTGAATACAGGCCGAATCCGCGCGATCCAGGCTTTCTGCGTGAACCATGCTGCGGGGATCAGGAGCGTGGCGCCGACAAGCAGGCGCCAATCGGTCCACGCGAGAATCACCAGCGTGCCGGAGAGCTGCACGATCGCTCGCCACGGGTTATAGAGCAGGCTGAACAGCAGGTCCGCCGATTGCCCCGCGTCTTCACGCAGCATGCTCGCTGCGCCGCCCGATTTGATCTGGTGGACCCGATGCAGCGGTAAGCGCACCGCATGATTGAACACCTTCCGCCGAATGAACGCGCGGAGCAAGTGCGTCAGGCGCGTCATGTGATAGCGCCCGTAGATGCCGTTGACGATCATCAGCAGCGACAGCGTCATGAGCGCTGCGCCGAGGTACCAGAGCAGCGCCTGCGGCTCGCGCGTCGGCACCCATGACGGCAAGCCCGCCGGCCCCGGATGATCGGTCAGAATGTAGTCAATCGCGATCTTCGTGCTCGCCGGCGTCGCCAGGCCAAAGAGCGCCGAGAGCGTGACGGTCGTGATGCAGAGAATGACGCGCCAGCGATCGTGCAGCCCTTCGAGAATCCCGCGAAATTCCTTGGCCAGCACCCAGAAGGAGCGCGACCGCTTGATCTTCCGCTTGCTGTTCGGGTCTTCTTCGTCGGTGACGGTCTTGCGCTTGTGGGCCAGGCGCTCATCATTCCGCGATCGGAGGTAATCACGGAAGCGAGCTCGTGAGCTGAGACCGGGCGCGGGCTTTGCAGATTGAGCGCTCGTTGCAGAGCGCGTGGAGGGATCGAGTGGACCGGGCATTCGTGCATGTTAGGTGCATGCTGGGCGTCCACGCGCGTTCTTCTGTCTTGCACGCAATCTCAGACACGCAGCGACCCCTTCTCCTCCACCGACATCCAGAAAACTACTTACCGCACAAGCAGTTCAGTGGCTTACAGGGGCCGTAACAGCGACGCCCGCCGATGGCCCGCCGAGCTCGACTCGAAAATTCAAACTCGACGGACGCATCGGACGATCGCGTGGGTATGCTCATCGCCGAGTTCGCCATGGCCGCGGGCTGAGCAGAAAGATCTGACACGCTCACCCGATTCCCTTCCCGTCGCCGGAGCAGCCTTGCAATCGTTGTCTCGCGAGCCACCTCAAATGCCCCCGTCGCACGCCGGTTTCTTCGCCGCGATGCTCGCGATCATTCTCGTCGCGGCGTTTGTGTACTGGGGGCTGTTTCGCTACATCAACGCTCGGCGCGATGAGCGAGCCTACGGCTCAATGAGTGTGCCCGGCGCGGGCTATCACGGAACGACGTTTGACCGGCGCAAGGCGCAGAGCGCTGGAACCGAATCCGAAGCGCCTCGGTGATTGAGCATCGCCGTTAGGGCATTGCTTCAGCGCTGACAGAGATCGGCGCGTTCGCTTCAATGCCGAGCGTGAATCCCCAGCCGCCGCCGCCTTCGCTTGCTTTCACGAGCAGTTGATTGTCACCCGCGCTCAGAGACACATCCGCATATCCCAACGCCGCGGCGTGGGAGTCAAACGCATCCAGCGAATAGATCTTGACGCCGTTGACGAACATCTCGATCTTGTCCGAACTCTCGACGAAGAGCCGCGCGTGTTGCTTGTGCGGGCTTCGGAGCGATGTGAGTGCATAGCCGAGACCGCCGCGGCCCGGAAAGCTGGCGCGGAAATCAACGTCCCACTTATCGCCGGCCTTTGCTGGCGTCCAACCGATCGTTTCACCGTTCTTGCCACTGAACGATGCGCTCGCATTCAGTGCTAAAGCTTCGCTCTCTGGCGGGTACTTCGCATCGATGATCGACGATCGCCAGTCCCAATCGAACGGGCCGACAACGCGGAAGGCTTGGACAGGCGCGAGCCGCGATGACACCTCGTGCTCAAACGAGATGGCCTTATCCTGCAGTTTGGCATCGATCCGAACCAGTCGCACAACCCGCTCTCCGATCGCCGGGATTGGCATCGGATGATCGCCTCCGGGGAGCGGGACAGTCGCGGCTCGCGATCGAATCGTTCCGCCACCGGTAAGCGTGAGTGCTCGAGCATCAATCTGTGTTTCGTGCGTACTGACGCGATCAATCGTGCGCGACTGCACGTGCGTTGGATCGAGCCAGGCGTACGTGTCGATCAGGCGCAGCTCGTCCTCAATAAGCGTCAAGCCAATCCCGGCGCCGATCGCCAGCAGTTGTTCCCGCTCGCGTGACGAGCGCTTTGACTCCGCCAAGACTTGCGCGAGCTTCGCCTTCATCTCCGTAGGTCGAATCTCAAGCCCCATCGCAGCGCCCAGCAAGCGGGCGCGGCGTTCCACGGAACGATCTGCATGCTCGATCGGCTCGAGCCGCATTCGCACGGTGACCGCCTGACGGATCGAATGCTTGTAGAACTGAACACTCAGCGTTCCGCCGCATTCTCCGGCGTCGAATGTCGACTGCAGCGGCTTGTCAAAGCTGTTCGTTGCAGATTCAACCGAGGCGCTTGATACACCGTGCAACCGAATTGTCAGCGCTCGCTCGTTTGACTGCCCGCGAAACGACCCAGTGGTCGGCCCGATCGTGAGTTCGAGCTCAAGGCCGCGTTCGTCGCTGTTCCACGCCGCGAGCATGGGCGTCTGTGCCGATCCGCCACGTGTGTAATCGAGCGAGACGCCATCGTCTTCGTAGACGTCACTCCGCTCGGTCTGACCCGGCGCCCCGGGAAAGAGCCGCACGACGAGTTCATCGAGCCGCTCGGTTCCCATCCGCTCTGTATACGTCCTTGTCGCCAGCGGCACACCGGACCGGATGAACACCGGCGTCTCGTCAATCGCGTCTGCGACAATCGCCTCACCTTCACACTCGAACCGCTCTCCGGATTCGAGATCGTGCCAGCCGCCAACGAGCGGCGCAACGCCCTCGACATCCGTTTTGCTGACGGGCACTGGCGGAAACCAAACGGCCTGCGTGCTCACACACTTCTCACCAAGCCCCGGCAAGACAATCGGCGCACAGAGCACGTCGCGCCCGATGGTGTATTGCCCCGGCGTCTGATACGCACGATCGTTCATCGGATAGCCGACATACATCGGGCGGATCAGCGGCACCGTTTCACGATGCGCTTCCGCCGCCGCCGAATAAATCGTCGGCATCAGCTCAGCCCGCAATCGAAACGCACTGCGCATCGCATCGCAGAACTTCTCTTCGTACGTCCAAGGCCGCCGATCGAGCGTCTCCGAGCGTGCAGAGTGCAGGCGCAGCACCGGCGACAGCGCACCAAACTGCATCCACCGCGTCGTCGCCTCTTCAAACCGCGGCCCGAAGTGCCCACCGATGTCGTGGCTCCAGTAGAAGCACCCGACATTGCCAGCTGTCAGCGTGAAGTGCACCTGGAACGCGAGCATCGGCCAGCCGGTGTGCGCATCTCCCGAGAACTGCACCGGATGCCGGTGATCGCCCCACCCAGGATCGTTCGCTTCACTGTCTGCGGCCCAACGCGAGAAACTCAATGGGCGAAGGCCCGGATCATCCGCGCCGAGCGTCCCGATCGGGCGCGTCGTGTGCTGCATGTACAGATGATTCAGCCAGCGCAGATTCGAAAGCCCGGGCATCGAGCGCGTGTACCGATCCTGTTGCCAATCGAGCCACCAGAAATCAACGCCCGCGCCCATCGACTGCGCCCCCGGCGCGCCCGGCTCCAGCGGCGTGTGCACCTCGCGAAACAACGCCTCCATGTACCTGCGATCAGCCGCGTCAAACGCCGCTCGCGATCCATCCGGCTCGCGCCCGATCGCCCGCATGAACGGCGCATACCGATCTTCGTGCGGTCCGACACCATCCGCCGGATGCAGATTCAGCGTCACCGCAAGATTCTGACCGTGCATCCACTCAACAAGTTCCTCCGCATCCGGCAGAAGCTCTCGATTCCATGACCACCCTGTCCACCCGTCCTTGTGCCAATCCATATCAAGGACCATCACATCGAGCGGAAAGCCATGCGCGTGATACTCCTCGACGATCCCGCGAAACTCCGTCGACGTGTAAGGCCAGTACCTGCTGAACCACGACCCAAGCGCATACTTCCGAGGCAGCGGCACTTCGCCCGCGATGTTCGCGAGCGCGCGAAACGCCGCCCGGTAATCCACGCCGTAGCCGAAGAGATACCAGTCGATGTTGCCATGAGCGCCATACTGCTCGCGCGACATCGCCCACCCGTCAACGAGCAGATGCCGCTTGGAGTCATCAACAAGATGCCAGCCGTCGCGAGCAAGCAGACCCTCGTGCAGGGGCGCCGGTCCGCGCAGCCCATCGAGCGTGCTCAGTGTCCCACCGAGATTGAATCGATTCCGCGCACCCGGCGTCCACACTACCTTACCGTCGCGCACCTCTACACCCTTTGGCGGCGACGGATGCTCAATCAGAGCATGCAAATTCCGCGGGTTCGGAGCCTCGCCATCGGGCGTGAAGGTCAGCGTCATCCGCTTTGTCTTCACAACCAGCGGCACGCCAAACCGCTCCGGATGCCCCGCCGTCCGCGGATCAATCGGCGTCGTAATGACCTGCCACTCACCATCGTCCACGGCACGCCGCCCCGACGGCCCGTGAATCGCAAACAGCGACGGAGCATCCACGAACCGACCATCCGCCCCAGGCGCATACTCGATGCGAATGCACTCATCCGCCAGCACCGTGATCCGAACCGCCCCCAGATTCACACGATCACGCACCTTTCAGCGAACGGCTGACCCCGTTCAGATTCGGCGACCCGTCCAAAATCCTGCATCTGCGATCTTACCGGACTCGCCCACCCGAACCGATCGCCCCCTGCCAGCGAACCTGCTTTGCTGGCCGTCGAGCGCGCAAACCTGAACCGATAATGAACACTTCTCGAGCGTGTTCGAGCCGTCGCAACCCCTATCCTTGCTGACGGCCCGTTCCGCGGGCATTGTCTGTCTCGTCTTCGCAAGGTGTTCTGTGCCGCCGGCCCTCACTCAAACCGCTTTTGCGGGGTGAAGACAGGTTGGCCGCGTGTTCACTGCCTTTGTCCGGGTCCGGAGTTCCATGATGAAACCGACCGTCCGCCCTGCTCAGCCCTCTCGATCCACAATCCGCGGCTCGCTCGCTCTCGCGCTCATGTTCTGCGCCGGCGCTCCGATCGCTCTCGGTCAGGACAGTGTCGCTATCACCCCCGGCGGCAACGATGCCCTCTCCGCGTATGACGCCGCGAGCCAGCGCGTCCGCTACGTCGTCGATGGCACCGCCGCCACGACGTCATGGGGCCAGCCCATCCTCATCGCCCCGCTGATCAAGGCGTCTCGCGATGTCGACCCGATGTTCCGCACGCAGATCCTTGGTTCGTTCAGCGTGAGCGCGAATCAACTCGCCGACACCTCTTTCGCCCCGGTGAACTACTTCACCTGGTCTGCGCCCGGCGCCGGAGTTCATCCGACCGCCAACACCTCCGGCACGCTTGTCCCTGCCTCCGGCTTCTCACGTCAGTTCGCGATCGGTCTCTCCGACTTCTCCCTCGCGCCGAGCAACGCCATCTCCGCGATCATCGGTCGTCAGGCCGGCAGCCTCAATCGCTTTTACGTCGAGCGCGTTGTCGCCGCCTCCAGCCGCCCGACACTCGCGGGACTTGATACCTCGACCGTCTCACTCGGCGCCATCGACCCCGCAGGCGTCCTCGCAATCCGCGCTGACGCCTTCGCGGCGCTCACCAGCACCAGCAACAAGCTCCTCGCCGAGAACATCGTCCGCATCACGCACGCTTCGCGCTCCTCGGCCGTCAACACACTCAGCGTCGTCTCCGGCGCGAATGCCGCGACAGATGCGGGCGCAACCTCGTACGTCGTCACCAACGAGAACAACCCGACCAACACGCCCACGATCGTAACGCAGGGTTCCGGCGCCTTCGCCCTCATCTACGACTTCGCCAATCGCTTCCGCACCGGCTCCTCCACCGCCAATCTCGCGACCGTCTCAACACATCTCCCCTCCGGCATCAACGGCCATCGCGGCAACCCCTCCTTCGCCTCCATCACGCCCCTCGGTGGCGATCTCGGCACTGTCGCCAGCCTCGCCTGGGTCAGCCCCGAAACCTCCATCAAGCGCCTCCTGGCGTTCGGCCTGAACACCGGCACAACGCCGACTGTCGCCGCCGGCACGCCCTCGGCGTTTGCCCTTCCGACAGGACTGACATCGCCCTCCGGCTACAACGTGAACCCCTCGGGCGCCGCCGCCTTCAAGCAGTATCTCTCGCAAACCCCCTTCCGCGGCGGCAACGGCCAGGTCGGCATCGGGACCGACAACCTCAACCGCCTCATCCTCGCCGCGACGACAAGCGACGCGACGGCCGGCAACGCGGTCGTCACCGTTCTCAACGCGGGACCGGGCAGCAATCTGTGGGCCGTCGCGGCTCACCCCGGCCAGTCCGTCCTCAACGGCATCACCGGTGTCGCTATCGGAACGCTCCCCACCAACGTCACCTTCTCCTCCCCCGCCGTCGATCGCGGCGGCAACGTCTACTTCATCGCGAACTATCAGCCCAACCTCGCCCCCGCGAGCGTCGGCCTCTTCAAGAGCGTGCGCACGACCGCCGGCTATCGCCTTGAGCTCCTGCTCCAGACGGGCCAAGTCGTCGCGGGCGCAAACTCCGGCCGCAACTACACCATCAGCTCGCTGACCTTGAATGACTCCGACTCCATCGCCTCGGGTTCGCTCTTCTCGCAGTCCATCGTGCAGGATCGCGACCCCGGCGCATTCGGGAATCAGCCCCGCTCCATCCGGCGCTTCGGCGGCATTGCCGTGACCGCCGTCCTCACCTACGACAACGCCGGCACCAACGAGGCCTACGACTCCGTCCTCTTCATCGCGCCCGGCCCGGGCATCGACTGCATCGGCGACTTCGACGCCAGCGGCAGCGCGACCATCGACGACGTCTTCATCTTCATCAACGCTTGGTTCGCGAATGATCCGCGCACGGATACCGATGGCAACGGCTCGATCAACATCGACGACCTCTTCTCGTTCATCAACGCCTGGTTCTCACCCTGCGTGTAATCGTTGATTGACGGTCAGCGCTTCGGCTCACTGCTTCGACGGCAACAAATGCACCAATGAAAGGCCGCCTGCACATGCAGGCGGCTATTTCTTTCAACTCGTTTCTCGTGAAGTGCTTCGCCCGCTCACTTCTTCGGCTTCGCCTCTTCCTCATCCACGATCCGCTTCAGGATCAGGTCGTCGCTGTCTTCGCTGAGCCACTGGCGAACGTGCTTGCCGTTAACATAGATCTTCGGGATCCGGTCAACGCCCACCCGCTGCGCGTACGCGGCTTCATCGCTCACCGTTTTCTCGCCGCTCCCGCCGTTCGCCATCGCCTGCGCGAACTTCGCCTCATCCAGCCCGAGCGCCGCCGCCGCGGCGTTCACACGCGTAAGCGTCACACCCTCGCGATTCGCAAACAGCCATTCGGCCATCTTCCAGAAGCCGTCGACCCCCCCCGCCGCCAGCGCCGCTTCCGACGCCCGCGCTGCAAGACATCCGCTTGGAAAGAAGTCCTTCGGAAGCGCCGGGTTACACGCCTTCGCTCCCGGAAAGTGCTTCCAGACCAAGCGCACGCTGCGCGACTTGGTCCAGTCGATCATCGCCTCGTACGCCTTCTTGGTGTTGGGCTCCGTGAAATCGCCCCACATGACGATTGTCACTTTGGCGTCCGCGGGTCCGAGGCTCCGAACTTGCATCCCCTGCGGTGCAAGCTCGATCGCGAGAAACGGCTCGGCTCGCCAATCCTCAATGTACTTCTCCGTCGCCAGCATCGGCCGATCGCTCTTCGGCCCGCTCACCGGCGGATTTGAAGCCGCCAATGCCTCGATCGCCTGCGTGATCGCGCCCGGCTGGCGCCAACCGCGAAGCTCAACGCCGTTGACGAAGATCATCGGCGTCTCTTGCAGCCCCACGGCCACCGCGATATCCGTATCGCCCTTCACCAGCTGCGCCGTCACCGGCGACATCATCACCTTCTGAAACTGTGCCGTGTCCGGATAGCCGAGACCCGGCAGCGCCGCCGTCAGCTCAGCATCCGTAAAGCTCCCACCCTTGCTGAAGAGCCACTTGTGCCACTTCCAGAACGCGTCATTCGCCGCGGTCTTCTGGTCCTTCCCCTCGAGCGCCGCCTGCGAGCCCGCGATGATCGCGCCGGCCTCCGCCGCCCGTGCAGCCCAGCAGGAGTTCGGATGCGGGTTGCTCCCCTTCACCGCCGGATTGCAATCCGGGCAGAGCGGGAAGTGAATCTGCGAGATCGACATCTTGTCCTTGTACTTTTCCTGCAAGCGGAAAAGCTCATCCTCAATCTGCCGGCAGTGCGGGCACTGGTAGCTCGACATCACCACGACGCGAATGCCCGCCTGCGCCGGCCCATACACCCAGCGACCGACGAACCCGTTCTCGCCCCACGGCAGCTTCTCAACAGGTGCTGCCTTCGCCTGCTCCGCCGCCTTGCGTGCCTGCTCGGCGGCACGTTCCTGCATCTCCTTCGCTGACTTCGCCGCCTCGTCGCTCGCGGCTTGGGCATCAGCCGCTCGCTTCTGATCATCCATCACGCCCATCGCCGTCGTCGCACCTGCGAAGACAACCAGCGCCGCCGCGATCACACCCCACGCTTTGTCCGATCCCATCACGCCCGCATTTCGATTCCGACGCACACGCATGCCAATCTCCATAAATCCCACCAGCGCGAGATTCGCACAGTGAGACGTGATGCAATACGGACACAGTTTGTTGCTGACAACGATCACGACAAGATAGGCGACGCTGATCAATCCACCGAGCCGCACGATCCACGGCAGCAGCGTGCCAAGCCTCCGCCCGCGAGCTCCGACGATCAGCCAAGCCATCAGCCCCGCGCCAAAGTACGCCGCCCCAAGAAAGCTCACCGGAAAGACCGCTTGCTGTGCCGTGACCTTCTCCAGCCGCTCGCCCTTGCGTTGCGCATCGACCCACGACTTCATGCCGCCGAGGCTCCCGAGCGGATGAGCCTCGAGCGATGCACACGCCGACACCGGGGCGGCGATCGCCAGCGCCCCGGCCCCTGCGTTGCCCGTGCCGCACCCGGGCAGCGGATGCCCTGAGAGATGTTGATATGCGAGCCCGCCGGATGCAAGCAGCGCAACGACGATGCACAGCAAGCCGCCGAGATACGCCCACACCGGCAGCGCCCTCCCACCCTGTGGAGCCAATGCCGTCTCGGAAGTCGAGTTTACCGATGCCAATTTCACGCCTTCTGCTCTACGCGCCGCTGCCATTTTCGTTCGCCGAACTGCCGGTGCCGCCGGCCCTCGCCAGCATTCTATTGAAACGTACCCCGACGCACCGACGTCTTCCGATTAGTCCGTGCAACCAGCGTTCGCGCACCCTATCCTCCGCGTACCCAAGGGCGGGTAGCTCAGCTGGCCAGAGCATTCGCATTACACGCGAAGGGTCCGGGGTTCGAGTCCCCGCCTGCCCATTTCACGAGCGGCATTTGGCGTTCGGCCTTAGGCATTCGGCCGAAGCGACGGGCAGGGCACTTCGCCGCGAAGCATTGCCTTTCTGCCGAATGCCGAATCCAATCACGAATGCCCTGTTCCCCATGAACGCCCTCGATCTCCTCTACATCCCCGCCGCGGCGATCACGGCCCCGTGGTGGGCCCGCAAGACCCGGAGCGGATGGGGTGAGCGGTTCGGCAAGATCGAGTCTCTGCCCGAGCGCCGTGAAGGCTTGCCGCGCGTCATGCTGCACGCGGTCAGCGTCGGCGAGGTCGGCACACTCCGCTCGCTCGTCCCCCTGCTTACCGCCCGCGGCGTTGAAGTCGTCATCACCGTCAGCACCGATACCGGTCTCAAGCGCGCCCGCGAGCTCTTTGCTCAACAGGCGAACGTCTTCACCGTCCGCTACCCGCTCGACTTCTCCCCCGCCATCGCCCGTTTTCTTGACGCCGCCAAGCCCGACGCTGTCGCGCTCGTCGAGCTCGAAGTCTGGCCCAACTTCGTCAAGACCTGCAGCGATCGCAATATCCCCGTCGGCGTGATCAACGGCCGCCTCTCCGCCCGCTCCTTCCGCGGCTACCACCGCCTCCTCCGCTTCTTCCGCCCCACCTTTGAGCGCCTCGCGTTCGCATGTGTTCAGGATGACGACTACGCGGCGCGATTCCGGGCGATGGGCGTAAGCGATGCTCGCCTGCACATCACCGGCTCGATGAAGTGGGACACCATCACGTTGCCTGCGGACACCTCGGACTCAGGTCCGAAAGAGCCGTCTGCGGCAGCAGACGGTCTCGCCCGCGCCCTCGGCATCGACCGTTCCCGCCCGCTCGTCGTCGCCGGCTCCACCGCGCCAATCGACGCTTCACGCACCGAAGAAGGCCTGCTCGACGAAGCCATCGGCGCCAACGCCCAACTCCTCTGCGCCACGCGCAAGCCAGAGAACTACGACCGCGCCTTCGCCGACCTCGGCGGGCCAAGCTCGTGCGTTCGGCGCACCGCACGCACGCCGGCGACTACCGGCCAATCACGCTTTTTTCTCGACACCATCGGCGAGCTGCGCCACGCCTACGAACTCGCGGATGTCTGCGTCATAGGCCGCACCTTCGCAGATCTCGGCGGCTCAGACCCGATCGAGCCCGTAGCACTCGGCAAAGCGACCATCGTCGGCCCGCACGTCACGAACTTCGCCTCGATAGTCAAGACCCTTGAATCCGCCGGCGCGATCGTTCGCGCCGATGAAACATCGCTCGGCCCCACCATCGGTGCGCTCCTGAGCGATCCAGCGCAGCGTGCCGAGCGCGCACGCCGAGGCTTCGAGTGCATCCGCGCCCAACAAGGCGCCACGCAGCGCCACCTCGACATGATCCTCGGCATGTTGGCACATCAACCACGCCCATGAGCAAGGTCTGCGATTCGCTCGCAGACTTCGCCCATTCAGGTGCGATGCCGATCTGATCTCACGGCCTCGGTGGTGCTGCCACGCGCCCGAGCAACTCCGTAACCGCCGCTTCCAACTGCGGATCGCGTCCCGCCGCCTCGTCCTTCGGCATCTGCTCCACGCTGATATCCGGCACCGCCCCGTTGTTCTCCATGTCCGAGCCATCCGCGAAGTACCAGCCGCGGAACGGCAGACGCACCTGCGTCCCGTCGATCAGTGAGAAGCCGCCGGTCGAGATCACGCCGCCAAACGTCCTCGTGCCGATCAGCGGCCCGCGCTTGATCGTCTTGATCGCGTGCGCGAAGATCTCCGCGTTCGAGAATGAGTGCTGATTGATCAGCACATTGATCGGACGTGTGTACGCATAGATGAGCCGCCGATCGCGCGGATATGCATCCCTTGGCACACTCGCCAGATCCACACCCCGCGGCGCCGTCCACGCATGATTCGGCGCTGTCAGTGACGATAGCAGGATGTCCGCTGTCGAGCCGCCGCCGTTATCACGGACGTCGATGATCAGCCCTTCCTTCCCATGCGCCGCGGCGTACAGATCACGCTCAAACTCGCGCACCTCCGCTTCGCCCATGCCGCGGATGTGCAGATACCCGAGCCGCCCGTTCGACAGCTTGTCGACAACCGCCCGGCGCTCCTTCACCTCTTCCTGATACCGCAGCATCGTCCAAGCACCATTGCCCACCGGCGTGATCACGACATAGGGCGAAGCGCTCGGCGCCGCAGACGCCCCACTCTTACCCGCCTGCCCGTCCTTGGCGTCGGCATCGGTCTTCACGCCGTCCGCGCTCGCACCATCGGCATTCGATTCCGACTTGCCATCTGTCGCAGCATCGGCCTTCTGATCCGTCTTCGCCCCGGCCTTCACCGGCGCACGACGAACGTCCAGCAGGCACTCGCGCCCGACCTTCCCGACCAGCAACACATCAATGTCAACATTCGGCATCGCATCTGCCTTCGCGGCGTACGCCCGCCCATCCACGCTCAAGATGACATCGCCGACATTCAGCTTCGAGCTGTGCTGGGCCGCTGGCGATCCCGGCGTTACGCCGGTCACTTCATACCCACCCGCGGCGGGCTTCACCTGCACACCGAGAAACCCGACCGGCGCACTCGGCGCCGTGAACCCCGGCCCGCCGCTGGCGCCGACGTGCGACCCATCCACCTCGCCAAACAGCAACTGACAGACGCGGTTGAACGACTCACTCGTCCGCGTGTTCTCTGCGAGTTCCAAATACCGCTTCGTCAACCCGCTCCAATCCAGACCCTTCAAGGTCGGGTGATAAAAGGTGTCGCCGAACGTGCGCGCCGCTTCGAGAAACTTCTGCCGCTGCTGCAAGCGCATATCGACGATCATCGGCGCGTCAAACGGCCACCCATCCACCTTGCCGCCCGCCTTCGGCGTCGTGAACGCCAGCCCCGTGCGCGTGAACACCACTCGATCTCCCGTAAGCGAGATCGAAACGTCGCCGACGGCTCCCGCCTGCAGCGTCTTCCGATCGCCGCCCTTGTAGTCGGCGCTGATCAGCGCCGGTTCGCCGTCAATTTGCCCGGAGTACACGACCCGATCGCCACCGGGCGCCACCGCGAGATTGTACTTTGACCCCGGCGTGCTCGTGAGCCGCCGAATCCGCATGTATGCATCGTCAACATCAAACTTCATCGGCTCCGGCTTCGCAGGCCCCGGGCGTCGCGCAGGCTTCGGCGTCTCCGCACCCGCGTCCACCTTCGCCGGCTCGGCCGCCGGAGCATCCGCTTTCTCTTCCGCCTTCGACGCAGGCGTTGACTTCGCCTCGGCCTCCGGCTTCGGTTCCACCTTCGGATCAGGCTTCAACGTCTTGAGCACGAACGCCGGCGTATCGATCGGCTTTCGCTTCCCCGCTGCCTCGCCGGCCTTCTTGTAATAGTCCTCGCGCTCGTATGTCGACATCCCCTCGAGATCTCTGTCGAGGTACACCTGATACACATCCGACTGGTCGTTCGCCTCGCCGCGCTGCGACAAGAAGGTCAGCACCTTTCCATCCGCGCTGATCCGCGGCGAGGAATCATTGTCCGGGTGCCGCGTGATGTTCACCGGCTCCTCGGCCTTGAACGTCCCTGAAAAACTCTCCGCGCCGCCGACATTCGCGATCCAGATGTCGGAGTTAAAGTCCAGATCCTGCACCGCGTAGATCAAGTGCTTCGAGTCCGGCGCCCAGACAGCGTCCGCCGTATCCCAGCTCCGAGCAAGCTCGCGCTCCGCGCCCGTCTCCAAGTTCAGCAGGATCAGATCGCCAAGCCCGCGCGTGAACACCAGCGTCTTGCCATCCGGCGAAGGCACCGGCGTCCTTGCATCCGTCGGCCCCCCCGCAACGCGCTCGACGCTGAACCGCAACGCCTCCTGCCAACGCTTTCCGAAATCCGGTTTCTTGTCCTTCGGCTTCGGTTTGGAACTCTCAGTTCCCGCCTCATCCTTCTTGGCATCATCCCCCTTGGGCTCGTCCTTCGGCGCATCCCCTTTCTTCGGCGCATCCGCATCAGCTTTCGGCTCCGCCGCCGGATCATCCTTCTTGACCTCGTCCTTCTTCTCCGGCTCCGCCTTCGCTTCCTTCTTCGGAACAAGGTCTTCGCGCGACAGGCTCACGCTCGCCGCATAAATCGCGTACTTCCCAAGGTTGCTGATCAGCACATCTCCCGCCGACTCTGCGGACTCCCCCTGTTCCGTCAGCGCCGGATCATCTGACGAGAAATACAGCACACGGCCGTCCGGCGACCAGACCAGATCGCGTTCTCGCCCAGCCGAGTTGGTCACGCGACGCGTCGGGTATCCCTCTGTCGTGGGGCGCACGAATACCTCACCACGTGCGATCACCGCAAGCGACTTCCCATCCGGGCTCAGCGCCGCCTCAGTAATCTCCTTATCACCCGCGACGCGCTGAAGATCGAGCGCTGCCCCATCGCCACCGCCCGTCAGCGCAATCGCCCGCGGCTTCGCCTCCGTCTGCGTCAGGTCGAGCGCATACAGCGTGTCCCACACCGCAAACACCGCCGTCTTCCCATCGCGCGACACCGTCAGATCTCTGACACCGTGCCCGATGGTGACCTCTTCGCCGCTCGGCGCATAGCTCGTCAGCGCCTTCGCAGCCCCCTGCGATTCCCCGGCGTTCGGCATGCGATACAAGTTGTTCTGCCCATTCCGCGACGACACAAACACGATCGTGTTGTCCGCCGCGGGCTGCGCATCAAAGTTGTTCCCCTCGCCAAGCGAGATCTGGGCGTACTCCCCCTTCGGGTTCATGCTCCAGATCGTGAAGTTCCCCGAGCCCCGGTACTTCGGCCGCTCCAGCGGACACGACCCGCGCTGAAACAGCAGCGTCTTGGAGTCGCCTAAGTACCGTGGCGAAGACCCGTGTGCCGGCGCCAGCGCCGTCACCGGCCCCCCGATCACCCCCGAAGGCGCCGCCGAAGAGTCCATCCCCGGATCAAACGGCACCTTGTACATCATCGGTTGCCGGTAAATCCCCGGCTCGTGATAGCTCGCGAACAGCACGGCCTTGCCATCATTCGAAAACCCGGTCATCGCCTGCGACCGGTCTGAAGCCGTCAGCCGCCGGATCACCCCAGGCGAAAACGACTCCCCCACCTTCGTCAGCGGCATCACATAAATGTTCCGCGCCCCGTCCCGGTCCGACTCAAACGCCAACCACTTTCCATCCGGCGACCATGCCGACTTGCGCTCGTCCGCCGGGTGCGTAGTGATACGTACGGCCGACCTACCCGAAACAGGCGACAGCCACAGGTCGCCCGCCCAACAAAACACCATCGTTTTCCCGTCCGGACTCAGCGACGGGAACTCAGGAAAACCCGCAAACGCGCTCGTCGGCGCAGGGGAGGCCAGTAAACATGCGTTCAGTACCGGCAGCGCGCGCGCATTCGCGTCGCTCGCTCCTTCAACTGAAGATGTTCCCAAAGCAGTGGCCAGCAAACCAAACGAAATTGTTACGGAAACGGCGGCACGTATGCGCATCAGAGACTCACTTCATGCGTGGCATTGCAACTTCGGCCTCCGGCAGAGCTGCCGGGCCGTTGAGATCGGGCTCAAGTCTACAGATATCTCGCTTCAAAGACGCAACTCGAAATCAGCGGCATAATCTTCTCCGGATATCCGCGCCCATCCGCGCGAACGTCGCGTATGGGCACAACCCGTCTTCAACCGGGCTCCTCAAACAAGCGTCTTGACAACTCTTGGGATTTGCGTTGGGATGGCGTACTCTCTGTCATCCTGACAAAGACCGTCGGCGATCCGTGGGGGAGCGTCGTGTGTTGCTCCGGCGAGCTTCTGTGGCTCGTCGGCGCGGTCAGTGTCCTTGCATCCAGTTTCCATGCGGAGCGTGTTCATGCGCGGCAAGCAGTTTTCGTCCAAGCGTCGGCCCCAGTCCTCATCCGATTTCAGCCTCGATCAGCTTGAGCAGCGCGCGATGCTGGCAGTCGGCGCTCGCAACACACCCACCAACCTGCACTGGAACGGCGCCGACTACACCAACGTCGTGCAGGGGTCCTGGATCCTGACCTTCCAGGCACAGCAGTCCAAAGCCCTCGCGGCCCAGCGTGCGTCGCAGGTGGCAACCGCGCTCGGCCTGCCCATCAGCGCCGTTGAGTCGACAGCGCTCGGCCGCTTCGCCCGCATCCAGACTACCGGGCGCCTGACCGAGGCCGCCGTCGCCCAGGCTCGGGCTCAGTTTCCGTTCCTCTACAACATCGAGCCGGAAAAGCTCTACGCCATTCAGCAGACGCCGAACGATGCTCGATTCGGCGAGCAGTGGGCTCACGTCAACAACGGCCAAGACATCCCCGGCTCGGGTCCGGGCGTGACAGGGGCGGACATCAAGTCGCTGCAGGCGTGGGATATCTCAACGGGCTCCCGCCAGATTGTCGTCGCCGTAATGGACACCGGCTCCGATCTCAATCACCCCGACCTCCGCGACAACCTCTGGAAGAATCCCGGCGAGATCGCCGGCAACAACGTAGACGACGACGGCAACGGCTTTGTCGACGACGTCTACGGCTGGGACTTTGCCGGCGGCCAGAACGGCGCCGGCGATGACGATCCGCAGGATCCGATCACGCAGGGCCACGGCACCGCCGTCGCCGGCGTCATCGGCGCGACGGGCAACAACGCCATCGGCGTCGCCGGTGTGAACTGGCAGTCCAGCATCATGACCCTGAAGATCTTTCCGGATGAAGGGCTGAGCCCGCAGATGGCGCAGCTCGGCGCCTGGGAATACATGGAGATGATGAAGGACCGCGGAGTCAACATCGTCGTCGGCAACGGCTCCTTCGGTTCGCTGCAGCCCGATCAGGGTGATGACTTCGATGCCGCCTCCGAAATTGCCATCCGCAACGTCACCAACGCCGGCATGCTGTTCATCGCCTCAGCCGGCAACGACGCCAACGACAACGACGGTACAACCCGCGCGTACCCGTCCTCATACAACGTCCACGGCTTGGTCTCTGTTGCCGCGACGGATAACAAGGATCAGCTCGCCGGCTTCTCCAACTTCGGGCACACCACCGTGCACCTCGGCGCACCGGGCGTTCGCACGCTCACGCTCGAGACCGGCGGCGGATATCAGTTCATCGACGGCACGTCGTTCTCGTCCCCCTACACCGCCGCCGTCATCGCGCTCATGGCGTCCACCAACCGGTTCGCGACGCCGGAGCAGCTGCTCAACGGCTTGCTCGGCTCCGTTGACGCTATCCCCGCTCTCGAATCCACCACCATCACCGGCGGGCGGCTCAACGCCTTCAACGCGCTGCGATCGGTTCGCGTGGACGGCATGTTCGTCTCGAACATCTCTCCGGGAACGCAGGTTTCACGGGTGGACGCGATCACCGTTGAGTTCTCCAAGGACATTAACCCCGCGTTCTTCGATGTCAGCAAGATCCAGCTCCGCCGCTCGAATGGCTCCGGCAACTTCAACACCGGCGTCGATGCCGCAGTAGCGATCGACCCGTCCCGCGTCTCCATCGTCGGGCGTGTCCTGACGATCGGCTTCGCCTCCGAGCTCCCGCGCGACACCTACCGGCTGACGCTCAAGTTCGACGGCTTCCGCGATGATCAGGGCCGCTTCCTGAACGGCGACGCCATCGTCGGCAACGACGAGGTCTACGACTTCAAGGTCGTCAGCTTCCAGGGTCCGCTCGAGCCCAACAACAACATCCCCGACGCGACGCCGGTGATCTTCTCGAGTGCTGGCACCGCCTCGTTCACCGACCTCTTCCTCGGTGACGGCGCCGTCGTCGCGCAGGACGTCGACATGTTCCGCCTGTCAGTCTCTCGCCCCTCGCTGATTACGGTCAAGCTCAGCGCCCGCAACCTCGGCGTCTACTCCGGCCTCGACGCCTATCTCCGCGCTTTCGATTCGGCCGGTCGCCAGCTCGCGTTCAACGACAACTTCGACGGGCTCGACCCGACGCTTCAGTTCTTCGTTCCCGGCGCGGGTCAGTACTTCATCGGCGTCTCCGCCTTCCCGAACACCAACTACCTCCCCACCGCCGTCACGCTCACCGGCAAGCCCAGCGGCTCATCCGGCACGTACAACATCGACTTCACGGCTCAATCGTCGAACGACGAGGTCATCACGCGCAACGGCACCGGCGTTCCCACGCCGATCCCCGGCCAGGGCGAGATCGTCAGCACGATCAATGTCACCGACGGGCGCACGATCACCGATCTCACCATCAAGATCAACCTCTCGCACTCGTTCGTCTCCGATCTCCGCATCACGCTGACCGGGCCGAATAACCAGACCGTCGTCCTCTTCAACCGTCGCGGCGGCGGCGGATCGAATCTGACCGACACCGTCTTCTCCGACTCCGGATCGAGCTCCATCGCCGGCGCCACCGCCCCATTCACCGGCACCTTCCGCCCGGAGCAGGACCTCGGCACCCTCAAGAACATCGGCGGCGCGGGCCTCTGGACGCTCCGCATCACCGACGTCAAGCCGCTCGATGCCGGCACGCTCAACTCATGGTCCATCACCTTCAACACGACCAACGACATCTCCGGGCCGTTTGAGGTGAACGACACGCTCGCGCTCTCTACCAACCTTGACATCGTCAACTCGGGCGCACGCACCATTGATGCCGTCATCGGCGACGGCGCCTTCGGCCTCCGCGACGTCGATCTCTTCCGTTTCGTCGCCGGCACCGGCACCACCATCACCGCGACAACGCTCGTCACCTCGGGCTCGGTCTCGACCGTTCTCCGCCTCTTCGACGCTCAGGGCAACGAAGTCCGCGCCGATCGACGCAAGGGCACGACCTCCAACCTCATCAACTTTGTCGTCTCCAACGCCGGCACCTACTACCTCGGCGTCTCCGGCGGCAAAATCGGCGGCACATCCTCCGAGCTCGGCAACGACAACTACGTCCCCGCGACCGCCGGCTCCGGCAACGAGTCGGACTCCACCGGCGGCTACTCGCTGAGCATCAGCGTCGCCGGCGGTCTCTCCGAAGGCCCCCTGCTCCTCACCGGCAACCGCCTGAGCGTCGGCGTCAACGCCAACGGCGCCATCGGCATCGCCAACGGCACGAACGCCACCGGCATCTCTCTCGATGGTCTTGACTACGTCCGCTCCGGCTCGGCCTTGAACACCTTCTTCGGCGCCTCCTTCGACGGCCTCGTCGTTCGCAACGCCGGCGACCTCTCACAGTCAGATATCCCTGTCGCGCTCAACAACGAGAGCGATTACGCCAACCGCCGCGCCGTCACGACCGGCCTCTATCGCTCCCTCGGTGTTCGGCGCGCCATCAGCTTCGGGGTCAGCAACCAGTACATCGCCATCGATGTCACGCTGAGCAACCGCTCCACTGTCGTCCTCAACAACGTCGCCTGGACCGAGGGTCTCCAAGGTCTGCAGGGCGTCAACGCCAGCGGACCGGTCAACGGCACGCTCCACAACAACGTCTCCAACGCCACGAACCGGCTCGCCTATTCAACGTTCAACGGCGCTCAGACGATCGCCATCGGCGCCCCCGCCGGAACGATCAACACGCTCGCCACTTTCCGCGCCGCCGGCACGACCCGCGACCCCTTCCAGCTCATCAACTCGCCGATCGACCCCGATACATCCATGGCCGACGTTGGCGCCAACGGCATCATGGATATGGCCGTCGCCTTCAACATCGGCTCCATCGCCCCCGGCGGCTCGGTCTCGCTCCGCTACTTCATCTTCACCGGCTCATCGCTCAGCCAGGTCACAACCCTCTTCTCCCAGCTCGAGTCCGGCAACGGCACCGGCCACCTTGTCTCCAATACCCGCGACGCATCGATTCCGGCGCAGAACCTGCCCTACGCGATCTACTACCCCGAGGGCTACGCCAACAACCGCGCCAGCACCTTCCTCCCGATCGTTAACTCCGGCCCGGAGGCCGTCCGCGTCGTCATCATCGCCCGCTACGAGGGCACCGCGACCGAGGACGTGCTCTACGACTCCGCCACCGACGAAACCGACGGCGTCATCCAACCCGGCAAGCGTGCCGGCATCACGCTCACCACACCCGCTCTCTACACCCAGGGCAACGCCAATCGCGTCAAGAGTGAGATCACCGGCCGACTCGGTGTCCGCAAGGACACGCCCTACGCCCTCGAGATCCGCTCCAGCGCTCCGGTCGGTGCGACCATGAGCCACTACGACTTCGGTATCACCACCGGTCAGGCCGCCGTCAGCCAGCTCAGCTCGACGTGGACCTTCGCTGAAGTTCAGAAGGGCGCCGGCATCAACGACTTCGTCGTCTATTACAACCCCAACTCCATCCCCGTGAAGGTCACGTTCACGACCTTCCCCGCGGGCGGCGCAACCGGCATCCAGACCGTCACGCTCATCCAGCCCTTCCGCCGCGGCGGATACAACATCCAGTCCATGGGCGGCATCGCCAACGGGCGCCTCGCCGTCCGTCTCGACGCCGATCTCCCGATCGTCGCCGCTCTCTCCCACTTCGATTCGAACATCCATGCCGGCTACGGCGCTCTCGGCCTCCCGAGCAACGGCTCCACCGTCGGCGGCACGGGCCAAGGCCAGGTCGGCCTCACCGCTACCAACGAGTCGGTGATCGTCTTCAATCCGAACTCCGGCACCGCGAACGTCACGGTCAACTTCACCTTCGCCAACGCGAGCGCCTACCGCCGCACGATCAACGTTCAGCCCGGCCAGACCCGCCAGCTCCGCGTCGATCAACTCGTCGGCTTCCCGCGCGGCCAGCCCTACGGCGTCAGCTACGAGTCCAACCTCCCCGTCACCGTCAGCCTGCCTTCATACACCACGCAGGGCGCCAGCGGCGCAACGCTCACCGGCAACGCCAGCACGCAGTGGCTCTTCGGCGAGGGCTTCTACCCCCTCGGCTCGACCGACGTCAAGGAGTTCCTCCGCGTCTTCAATCCGTCGCTCCAGCAGATCACGATCGAGATCGCGCTCAGCTACAACAACGGCACCGGTGAGCTCTTCCGCCGCGAGATCCCGGCACGCTCCACCGCCGACTTCAACCTCTTCGACTTCGTCACCGGCGCCGCCCGCAACACCGGCACCGTCCCCGGCGTCGGCAGCTTCTTCGGCACCCGCGTCACCTCCGCCGTGCCGGTCCTCGCCTTCATGGGCCACTTCGACAACTTCCTCGGCGGCGGCTTCGGCCTCCTCGGCACGCCGCTCGGCACCACCGGCGCTCCGAACTGATCGGATCGCCGCCAGGTTTTTTCGTCCGACTCTTCCACAGGACGCCCATACGGGCGTCCTGTTTTCTTGAACTGCCAATCGCGTACGACTCGTACGCTCCGGGGCGAGTTCCCCCGCTCCGATTTCCTATGCCCACACCCGGTCGACCAATTCCGCCGCCGCTCCCCGTGCTCGCCCGGCGTACCGAGATCGAGGCGGCGATCCGATCACATCAGGTGGTTGTACTCGCCGGGGAAACGGGCTCGGGCAAGACGACGCAACTCCCGCAGATCTGCCTGGAGATTGGCCTCGCCGAACGGGGGATCATCGGTCACACCCAGCCGCGACGGCTCGCGGCACGCGCCGTCGCCGCCCGAATCGCCGAAGAACGCGCCACTAAGCTCGGCGACATCGTCGGCGTCAAGGTGCGGTTTCAGGATGAGACGACGCGCCGAACCAGGATCAAGCTGCTCACCGACGGCCTCCTGCTCGCCGAGCTCAATGGCGATCCGCTCTTGCGCGAGTACTCGGTCATCATCATTGATGAGGCCCACGAGCGCTCGCTGAACATCGACTTCCTGCTCGGCGTCTTGCGTGCGCTCCTGCCGAAGCGCCCCGACCTCAAGGTGATCATCACCTCCGCGACAATCGATCCGCAGAAGTTCGTCGACTACTTCCGCGCTTCAGGCGTCAGCGTCGCGCCGATGCTTGAGATTTCAGGTCGCATGTTCCCCGTCGAGATTCGGTATCGTCCGGCTCGAGGCGATGACGGCACACCGAGCGAGGTGAACATCGAGTCCGTCGCCGATGGCGTTGAAGATGTGCTCGACGCGCGAGGCCCCGGCGCCGATGGCGAGCGCTCCGACGTGCTCGTGTTCCTGCCCGGCGAGCGCGAGATTCGCCGGGCGGGCGAGGCGCTGTCGCGTCGTCGCGTAAACGCCGAAGTATTGCCGCTCTTCGGGCGGCTCTCGAACGAAGAACAGGACCGCATCTTCCATCCGCCGAGCGGAGCAGCGGCAGGCAAGCAGCGCGTGATTCTCGCGACCAATGTCGCGGAAACATCTCTCACCGTGCCGGGCATTCGGTACGTTGTCGACGCCGGCCTTGCACGCCTGAATCGCTACGACGCCCATCGCAAGATCCAGGGCCTCCCCGTCGAGCCGATCTCGCAGGCGTCCGCGAATCAGCGTGCCGGTCGCTGCGGCCGCGTCGCCGCGGGCGTGTGCGTTCGACTTTACAGCGAATCCGGCTTCCGCTCCCGCCCCGCATTCACCGAACCCGAGATCCGGCGCTCCAGTCTTGCCAACGTCATCCTGCGCATGAAAGCGCTCGGCCTCGGCGCCATCGAGCACTTCCCGTTTCTCGACCCGCCCGATGTACGCGCCATCCGCGATGGATACGAGACGCTCTTCGAGCTCGGCGCGATCAATAAAGCCGACACCAGCGGCAAGATCACGCCAATCGGCATCGCCATGAGCCGCATGCCGCTCGATGTGCGGATCGCCCGCATGCTCATCGGCGCCGAGCGTGAAGGCTCTCTCCGCGAAGTCGTTGTGCTCGCCGGTGCGCTCTCGATCCAGGACCCGCGCGAGCGCCCGCTCGCGAAGCAGGATGAAGCGGATCGCAGTCAGAGCATCTTCCGTCATCCGTCCAGCGACTTCCTGACGCTTCTCACTCTCTGGACCTGCTATCAGGAAGCAAAGGACACCGGCGGCCCCGGCGCCATCTTCAGCTGGTGCCGCGTGCACTTCCTGTCGCCGACGCGCATGCGCGAGTGGGACGAGATCGTCGCGCAGCTCCGCGAGCAGTGCGAGGAGCTCAAGCTCGAGCCGAACGACGACGACGCTCACGAAGACTCGATCCACCGCGCCCTCCTCACCGGCCTCATCTCCAACGTCGCCTGCCGCGAGAGCGAGAACAAGGGCGGCTCATCATTCGACTATCGTGCCATCCGCGGCAACGTGGTCCAGATCTTCCCCGGCTCATCGCTCTTCAAGAAAAATCCCCGCTGGATCATGGCCGCGGAACTCGTACAGACCTCGCGCCTCTTCGCCCGCACGGTTGCACGAATCGACCCCGAGTGGATCGAGCAGTTGGCAGGCCACGTGTTCACTCGTCAGATCAGCGACCCGCATCTCGACGCCGAGACCGGCGAGCCGAGTGCCTGGGAGCGCGTGAGCCTCAGCGGCGTCGTCGTCGTGCCCCGACGACGGGTCGCGCTCAAAGCGACAGATCGAGTGCGTGCTCGCGCCGTGTTCATTGAGCAAGCGCTCGCCACCGGCAAGTGGCCCGGGCCTCACCCATTCATAGCGCACAACTGCGCCGTGCTTGACCAGGCCCGAGGCGTCGAAGCCCGCCTCCGCACCCGCGGCGTACTCGCCGACGGTGCCGTGCTGGCCGACTGGTTCGAGCAACGTTTGTCGCCGGAGGTATGTGATCCTGCGACGCTCGCAACGTGGCTCGCCAGCGCCGACGACACCGGCGACACATCGCTCCGCTGGTCGCTCAGCGATGTCGTGAGCCCCGCCGCGGCCGCCGCCTTGGAGGTCGACGCCTTTCCGGAAACCATCGAGATCGGCGACGAGCTTGCGACGGTGACGTACGCGCTGGCCCCGGGCAAAGACGAAGACGGTGTCACGCTCTCGCTCCCCCTCCGTGCGCTCAGCGAGTTTCCAGTCGATCGAGCCGACTGGCTCGTGCACGGCATGCTCCCCGAGGTCGTCCTCGGGCTGATGAAGCTCCTCCCCAAGCCCGAGCGCTCCAAGATCGAAGCGAAGGGCGAACTCCCGTCGATCGCACGCGAAGTTTCGTCCGTTGTCGCATTCGGCGTTGGCCCTCTCGGCAGCGCCCTCTCCGAGGCACTGGACGTCCTGCACTCCGTGCGCATCGACCCGAGCGCCTGGACAATACAAGGGCTCCCTGCCCACTTGCGATTGCGTGTCGCCGTCACCGATGACGATGCCAAGGTCATCGCCGTTGACCGCGACATCCGAGCGCTCCTCAAGAAGCTCGAGGGCCGCATCCGAAAGCTCCGCTCGAGCGACGACCGCTCGCGCTACGAACGCCGCGGCCTCACAACCTGGAACTTCGGCGACCTGCCCGAGCGCATGCAGGTCGATCGCGACGGCTCTGTCGTTGATCGCGTCCCCGCACTCATCGACGACGGCACGAGCGTCCGCCTCACGCTCGTTGTTCATCTCGATGAAGCCAACCGCCTTACGACCCGAGGCGTCCGCCGCCTCCTCGCAATCGCCTGCCGCGAAGAGCTCGGATATGTCTTCGAATCCGGCGCGGCGTGGGACGCCATGACGCGTCAATATTCCGCGTTCGGATCCACCGATGAGCTCCGCGATGATCTGACGCTTATCACCGTCGAACGAGTGTTCATCGAAGGTCAAGCCCCGATCCGCTCGGCGCAGGTGTTCGAAGAGCGCCTGCAAACTCAGCGCGGCCGCCTCTCCCCCACTGCCCGCGAGGTCGTCGATATGGTCGCAAGGGTCCTTGATGCGCGAGCGAAAGTAGCACACCGCTTGTCGTCCGGCACATCCAGGCTCTGGGCCGAGAGCATCGGCGACATCCGCGAGCACGCGACGTATCTGATGCCCAAGCATTTCCTTCGGCTGATCCCGCCTGCGGTGCTGCGTCAGTACCCGCGCTACGCCGAGAGCATGCGCGAGCGGCTTCTCTCCCTCCGCGAAGACGGTTCAAAGGCCGAGACGCAAGCGTTGCAGAAGTTCCTGCCGCATTGGAAGCGCTTCACCGGCTGGGTCGCCACGGCCATGAGCGCCGCGAAAGCAGCCGCTGATCCAACCGAATCCGAAACACGATCCGTCACAACATCCGCAAAGTCAAAAGCCCCGCTGCCGCAGACCCGCCGCACCGGCGCATCCGTCAACCTCGACGCGGGCGCCTGGGCCATGCAGCCCGGACACCTGACGCCCGAGGTCGAAGCGTACCGCTGGGCCCTTGAAGACCTCCGCGTGTCCTTGTTCGCGCCCCAACTCGCGGGCAAAGCGCCGATGACTGAAGAACAGGTGAGCAAGCTCTGGGCGAAAGTGAGATGATTTCCCTGACAGTCGCGCACTACTCTCCTTGATCTGCGGCCCGCAAGTCTTCTTGCTGCCAAGGATCATCCGCGCTCACGAAGCGCAACGGATCGCGGCGGCCGATTTCCGCCGGGGTTGATCGCGAAAGCAGGCTTCCTTGCAGGTCCAGCACCTTCGCAAACCCGTCGGATTCATCGCGATCGCTTTGATCAACATGTCGCTCAGCGCGTGCGCTCTGCTCAAGCAGAACGAACCGATCGCCGTCAAACAAGTAGTGATCGACACCCCCGGCGGCATCTGTCGCGGCTGGGTGTGCACCGTGAAACTCAATTCGCCTCGCACCCAAGTCATCAAGTCGCTAGCCCTCAGCGACCACAACACCGACATCGAAAGCTCGCGACTCGTCCCGGTCGACATCTGGGCACGCAACGTCGGCGCCACCATCGCAATCAACGCGGATCCGGCGCTTCCGTCACCCAACGCCAACAGCGAAAGCACACCGGCCCCACAAAGTTCCGTACTCCTCGACGCCGGCGAAAACCGCGGCCTCTCTTCAAGCCCATTCCCCATGGACCGCCGCGCCCGCACCTCCATCGGCGCAAGCAAAGATCGCCGCCGCCTCATCATCGGCGTCGTTGACGGCGACCAGCCCGACTGGTCCGTCGGCATGACGCTCCCCGAAATGTCGCAGCTCATGCTCCGCGCCGGCGCGCACGACGCCATCAATCTCGACGGCGGCGACTCCGCATCATTCATTTACAACCCTGCGACCATGTTCATCTCGCAGAGCGTGCGCCCGGAGGCGTTCACGAATCGGCCGAGTTGGCTGCCGCCGTCAACCGATCCGGCCAAGTCCACCGCCGGCGAGCCGCTCGTCCGCGCGTTCCGCCCCGTCCAGAACAAACTCGGCGTGATCGTTCGACCAATGGCAAGCGACGGACCCGTGTCGGATCATGGCGGCGTCGGGCTCGACTGAACGACTCAACGCGCTCGCTGTGCCGCAGCCTTTGCCTCACCATCAACACGCGGAAACAGCACATACGCCGTGCCATTGGTATTCCGCAGCCAGACCCGCCGCAGATCATCGCGCCGGTACGTGAGCTGCCCCGCCGCCGCGTCCGGTGCAGCAGGATCGTTCACCAGGAAGTGGCCAACCTCGTCAACACCTCGAAGCACAATGAGATGGCCGTCGGTCGCCCGATACGGCGAGCCTCGCAGTTCATTCGGCTCCACCATTATGCTCGCGATGATCGGATGCCCGGCGCGGATGATCGCCTCCGCCCGCTCCATGCTGGGCATGCGCATCAGCACGCCCGGGCTGCCGAACGTATACGCCCCCTGAATATTCCGCACCCAGTTGCCGTAGATGTGAAAGTCCGGATCGAGCACCTGCTTCGCAACCTCGCCCATGCTGCACGAATTTCCGTGATGGGCGAGCACCATGGACAGACTCGTCGGGCTGCACGCCCGCCCCGCGAGATCAGGGTCCATCGTCTTCTGCGTTCGAAACGGTACGTCGATGCTGAACGCCGGCGCTCGAGCAGACGGAACATCGTCCCACGACCAACATGCTGTGGTTGCGCACGCCGCAACACGCACGATGCGAACATCGCGAGCATTCGCGCCGAACGTGCGGACACGCCACTGCAGCCTGTCCCACAGATGCATCGACCGCAGATAGTCGACGTCGATCTTCACCGAAGCCCCATTCTCGTCGATGAACACACGCATCGGCGGATGCCCGTCAGAGGCAACCGGCTCGGCAACCTCCCCCCAACGCGCAAGCCGAAGCCACGGCAAGCCCTGCACGACACCATCAACGACTCGTCCAACGCGAACATCGACCGCGATCCCGGCATCCGCCGGCACATCCGCATTGAATGAAACAAGCGCCTGAAAAAACGGCGTACCAAAGTCGATCCAGCTCGACGTCGCTTCAAGCGTCCGCCCATCGCCAACCGCTCGGAGCGTCAGATCGCTCGTGTCGACTGTCGCCCCAAGCACCCCGCATCAATCGACTCACCCGGCCGCTGCGTGATCACCAGCGGATGATCACGCACAAGCAGGCGCTCAACCGGCGTCGGCGGCGGGAACAGTGGCCCGCGCGCCCGGATACTCGCTCGCGCGCCGTCGCCCATCGCGATCGCCGGCGCACACACAGCAACACAAATCGCAATCAACCACCCATGGCGCGAAGCCCTGGCCATTCGGGCAACCCTCGCACCCACGCCGCCCGCCTCCCCGCTCACTCCCGCCGCTCCGACACCGGCGCCCCAAGCAACTCCGAAAGCACAAACGCCCGCCGCCAGTCCGCGGCCACCGGCCCAGCAGTCGTCGCCGTCCGCGCCAGTGCCGCATCAAGCGAGGAGAGCCCGCGCGAGTTCGGCCCCGGGGCCGCCGCGGCTCCGGCAAACGACGCTGCCTGCGTGCTCGCGGCCCCGCTCGCCGCACTCGCCGCCCGGCGCGACTCCATCGCGAGCTGTTCCTGATAGTCCGATTGCTCGGCCTCGTTCGCGCGAATCTTTGCTTCTTTGGCCCGCACCTTCGCCTTGGCGGCTTGCTTCCGCTGCTCCGCCTCCGCGGCCTTGCGTGCGGCCTTCTGGTTCGCCGCCTTACGCCGGTTCTCGTCTTCGCGCTGGCCGGCGAGATCGATCGGCGCGTTCATCTGCCGTTGCGGCGTCGGCATCGACTGCGCCGGCATCGGACGCCTGATCGGAGGCGCATTCGGAGCATGACCCGTGTTCCCACCACCACCCGCTCCTCCCCCACCACCCGTCGACTGGGCTAACCGCTCAAGCTCCGCGCGTCGCTTGGCCGCGATCTCCTGCAACCGACGCTTCGCGTCATCAGTCGAGACCATCACCTGCCCCTGCATCGGCACTTGCGTGGGAGGCGCCTGAGGGGTCTGATCCGCCAATGCTCTGCCCATCGCATCGCGACCAATCGCGTCCGTGCCGAGCATACTCGGATCGGGGCGGCCCGTACGAAGCATCTGCTCGCGAGCCATCTCGCGCTTACGGAGCGCATCCTTCTTGGCCTTCTGCTGCCTGAGTGTCTTCATGAGCCACTGGACGAACCCGATTGCGAGGGCGGCCCCGACGATCAGCACCTTCGTCCACGGCACCCAGTTTGTGCCGCCGCTGCCGGACTGCGCAAGGATGGAAGTCACCTGTGACAACATCACGATGCAATCGTACCGCGGTTTGCCCAAACCGTCGCCTGACCGGTACCCTTGCCTTCCTTCTTCAGCGGATCACTCAGCCATGACGACCCCCACCTCCCCGGCTTCCTCCTCTCCTCCCGGTTCCATTCCGGACGGCTCCACGGTCGCCGTCACCGGCGCTTCAGGATTCGTCGGCAAGACGGTCATCCACCAACTACTCGCCAAGGGCCACACCGTCCGCGCTTTGATCCGCGATCGTTCCAAAGCCCGCGAGGCGTTCGGCTCGCCCTTGCCCGCGAAGCTCGAGCTTGTCTCCGGCGATGTCTGCGATGCCCGCGTGCTCGATGAGCTCGTCCGCGGTGCGGCCGCCTGCATCCACCTCGTCGGCATCATCCGCGAAGTCCGCGGCGAGTCTCCCTCTACACCCCAGACCTTCCAGCGCATGCACGAGCAGGCCACCCGCGAGATCGTCGGCGCCTGCGAGCGCAACGGCGTCAAACGCTACCTCCACATGTCGGCGCTCAACGTCGGCCCCGAAGGCCGCTCCCAGTATCAGAAGACCAAGTGGGCCGCGGAGCAGGTCGTCCGCCGCTCGTCGCTCGACTGGACGATCTTCCGCCCCGCGCTCATCCACGGCCCCGAGGGCGAGTTCGTGCAGATGATGGCCGATCTCGCGTCGGGTAAGACGGCGCCCTACATCTTCATCCCCTACTTCGCAAAGTCCAAGGTCGATCACTCGGTGCTCATGGGCGCCGTCGACTTCCAGCCCGCCCGCGTGCAGCCGGTCGCCGTCACTGATGTTGCCCTCGCGTTCACCCGTGCGCTCACGACCCCCGCCAGCATCGGCGAGGTCTACAACCTCGTCGGCTCCGAGCGCCTCGACTGGCGTGAAATCTGCGAAGCCTTCCGCGACGAGCTCGCCCGCGTCGGCAGTGCCAACAAGAAGATGCCGATCTGGTACATCCCGGGCGAACACGCCGCCATGATGGCGACCGTCGCTTCGAAGATCGGCCTCAGCGGCATGCTCCCCTTCGACGCCGGCCAGGCGCTGATGGCGACCGAAGACGCCATCGCCGATCCCTCCAAGGCCCGCCTCGATCTCGGCCTCGAACCCCTCCCGTTCCGCGCAACGCTGCGCTCATACGCGGCGAAAGTCTGATATGACGAACCCCGAGCGCAAGCTCGGTCGGCACAGCGGTCATTCCGTTCACAAAAGTCATTGAGCGCTCAGTTGTAAAGCACCGATACACAGTCGGCGCACCGACACGCCTACACTCTCCCGTCCCAATCGTTCCGCAAACGTGCGTTGAACGGGGACAAATCAGTCCACAGAGCACACAGAGTCAAGCACAGAGAACACAGAGAGGAACGTGGTCAAGCCGGGCGCACACAGCCGCCGCGAGCGTTTGTCCCTTCCATTATCCTGTCGTCCTCCGTGCCTCTGTGTCCTTCCTCCGTGACCTCTGTGGACTGCCATTCTTCATGATCACTTCAGTCACGGATCGCAAGGTAAAGAACTTATGTCATTGAAATACGAGCGCCGCCTTCTCGAGCACTTGAAGCACGAGCGGTACGCACCCTCCACCATTCCCGAGCTCATGGCCGATCTCGGCGTCGGCGAAGACGACCGCGAGGCGTTTGAAGCCTCGGTCGCCAACCTTGTCGCCACGGGCCGCCTCGCGCGCGAGAACATCGGCAGCGGCTCAACCCCCGGCGCCGGCGCTGGACAGAAAGCCGCAGGCAACGCAGGGGCATCCGGCGGCCGCCTCCAGCTCCCGTCGATGCCGAACGAAGTCGTCGGCAGCTTCCGCAAGAATCCCAAGGGCTTCGGCTTCGTCGTCACGCAGATCGCCTATCGCGAGGGCGACATCTTCATCTCCCCCGAGGGAGTCGCTGATGCGCTCACCGGCGACACCGTCCGCGTGAGCGTCCGCAAGTACATGCGCGACGGCGAACGCGCCGTCGCCGGCGAGATCATCAACGTCGAGGAGCGCCGCCGCGCGATCTTCACCGGTGAACTCGTCAAACGCGGCGACCTCTGGCTCGTCATGCCCGACGGCCGCGAGCTCACGCAGCCTGTCGTCGTCAAAGACCCGACCGTAAAGAACGCGCGACAGGGCGACAAAGTTACAATCGAGATCACCAGCTACCCGATCAGCAACGAGCTCGCCGAGGGCGTCGTCGTCAAGGTGCTCGGCGAGGCCGGCCTGCCCGACGTCGAAACCCAGGCCGTCATCGAGGCCTACGGCTTGCCCGGCGAGTTTCCGAAGGAGTGCATCGAGCAGGCGCGTGCCGCGGCCCAGCAGTTCGAGCGCGAGGTGCGTGAAGCCGATGGCGCCGCCGACCCCTTCCCCAATCGCACCGATCTCCGCGACACCTTCATCATCACCATCGACCCGACCGACTCGAAGGACTTCGACGACGCGATCAGCATCGAGGTTACGCCCGACGGCTGGAATCTCGGCGTGCACATCGCCGACGTCAGCCACTTCATCCCGCCCGATTCGCCCCTGGACAAGGAAGCCCGCGATCGCGCCAACAGCGTCTATCTGCCGCGCCTCGTCATCCCGATGCTCCCCGAGGTCCTCTCCAACGGCATCTGCTCACTCAGCGAAGGCGTCATCCGCTACTGCAAGTCCGCGTTCATGTCCTACGCCCACGACGGCAGGATCCTCTCCGAGACCGTCGGCGCCACCGTGATCAAGTCCGCGAAGCGCCTCACCTATCTCGAAGCCCAGGCCCTTATCGACGGCGATCTTCGCGAGGCCCGCAAGCACGCGAAGACCGAGCCGAAGTACCCCGAGCAACTGATCAAAACACTCCGCGAGATGGACAAGCTCGCCAAAGCGATCCGCACGCGCCGCCGCAAGGCCGGCATGATCCATCTTGAGTTGCCGCAGGTCGAGCTTGTCTTCGACGATGCAGGGCACGTCGTCGACGCCGTCCCCGAAGACAACTCGTTCACGCACACGCTCATCGAAATGTTCATGGTCGAGGCCAACGAGGTCCTCGCCCGCGTCTTCGAATCGATGGATGTCCCGCTCCTGCGCCGAATCCACCCCGAGCCCCCGCCCGGTGATGTCACCGACCTCCGCAACACCGCCAAGGTCGCCGGCTTCAACATCCCGCGCAACCCGACGCGTCAGGAGCTGCAGGGGCTGCTCGACTCCACCGCCGGAACCGCCGCAGCACGGGCCGTGCACTTCGCTGTCCTCCGCACGCTCACCCGCGCCGAATATTCTCCCGCGCTCGTCGGCCACTTCGCCCTCGCCAGCGAGGCCTACGCCCACTTCACCAGCCCCATCCGGCGTTACGCCGATCTCACGGTGCACCGCGCTCTCTCCGCCTATCTCGAGCAGACCGACAACGCCCGCCGCCGCCCGCGCAACGAGCGCGAGCGCAAGCGTCTCGGTCGCGTCCTTCTCGATCTCGGCCCGACCAAGGGCGTCATCGATCAAGACGAGCTCGTCGAGATCGGCAAGCACGCCAGTCGTCAGGAAGAGAACGCTGAAGCCGCCGAGCAGAACCTCCGCAACTTCCTCGTCCTGCAGCTCCTCACCAGCCGCATGGGCGAGAGCTTCCCGGGCGTCGTCACCAACGTCTCCAACACCGGCGTCTTCGTTCAGCTCGAAAAGTATCTCGTCGACGGCCTCATCAAGACCGAAGACCTTCCTACCGGCCAGTCGCACTCGACCCGCTGGTACATCGATCAGCGCACCGGCGCGCTCGTTCACCAATCCGGCACGCGTCAGTTCAAGATCGGCGACCGAATCCCCGTCACCATCGCCGCCATCGACCTCGCGCTCCGCAAGATGACTCTCATCGTCACCGACCCGCGCCATCGCGAGCTCGGTAAGCGCTCCGACAAAGCCACATTCAACGCCGGCCCCGGCGGCCCGTCGCGCCCGGGCCAAAATCGCCCCGACAACAACGGCGGCCCGAAGCCCCCACCCCGCGGCAAGTTCAAGAAGACCCGCGGCAAAGGCATCCCCTCCTCCGGCCCCGCCACACCCGGCGGCGGCCCCAACGCCAACTCTACCGGCGACGACTTCTTCCACCACAACCGCATGTCCGGCTCGAAGCGCCGCTCGAAAAACTCCAAACAGCACGAGCAGTCAAAGCCGGACTTCCGAAAGCAGGGCAAGAAGCGCAAGGGACGCTGATGTCGCTCGTGATCGAGCGTCATGCCGCGGCAGACCGTGAAGTTGAATCCAGCGAGCGCCAAGCACGCAACCGTGCTCGGCGCTCGCTTACTTCCACAGCCGCCACGGAAAATCGCGCGGAATGATGTCCGGCCGCTCATTCAAGAACCCAACCAGAAACTCAAACGCATCCACCAGCCGCGGCCCCGGCCGATTAAACATCTGATTCCCATCCACCACCGCCACACGCCCGCGCCGCACCGCCGGCAACTCACGCCACCATGCCTTGCGCGACAACTTCTCCGTCTCACTCCACGCCTGCTCAAGCGTCAATCCGCACGGCGCAACAATCACCGCCTCTGGACGCGATGCGATCAACTGCTCGACACTCACAACGATCGACTTCCCCGCACTCCGCAATGTCTGCCCGATCGGCCCCTCCGCCGCCCCCGCGCCCTCTACCGGCCGCGTCGGGTTCAGCGCATGCTCCCCCCCCGCCCGCTCAATCAACTGCGGCGTCCAATGCCCCGCAACGAACAGCGGCTCCGTCCATTCTAAAAACGCCGTCGGCACCGCCTGCGTAAACGCGTTCACATACTCCTGCGCGTGATACACGCGACCCCGCAACTCAACCAGCACCTCCATCGCCCGCCGCTCCAACCCAAGCGCCTGCCCCACCGTCAGCACATCATCCAGCACGCCCTCAAACGTCTGCGGATTCAAACTCACCACCATCGGCGGCGGACTCATCCGCGCCCTTTCCAGCACAGTGGGATCCGAAGCTTGGAATTCACGTGACTTGAAGTCGCGGC
>JADMIO011406759.1_pt1 | contig 58952 bp, 66 predicted proteins | sample 8958161 | NCBI WGS metagenome assembly JADMIO01 (sample SAMN16585339, study PRJNA669376) | soil metagenome | isolation source: Crop rotation soil | place: USA: Cullars Rotation, Alabama | collected 2011 | reverse complement strand
CGGCAGTGTTAATATCTTTGACCTATCTATACTGCTGAGCCATTATGGGAGTTAAGGGTTAAGATTCACTATTCACTATTCACAACCGAGCATTTATACTTAGTGTTATTAGAGGGAACGCTTGAGAAGCATAAGCATGCCAAAACACATAATTTCCATACTCAACCAAAAGGGCGGGGTAGGTAAAACCACTACCACCATAAACCTAGCCGCTTATCTTGCGCGCTCCGGCCATTCTGTACTGGTTTGTGACCTTGACCCCCAGGCCAATACTACTAGTGGCTTAGGTGTTGATAAGCACAAACTTGACTCTACCTTGTATGACGTACTTTTCTCTAGGGCCGATACGGCAAGCACAATTAAAGAGATTGGCAGCCAGGGACTGTTTTTGCTGCCTTCAAATGCCAACCTTGCAGGTGCTGAGGTAGAACTGGTACAGGCTCCACAGCGGGAGCATATGCTAAAAGCCGCCCTTAAAGGGCTGGAGTACGACTATATTTTAATAGATTGCCCGCCGTCATTGGGCTTATTGACCATTAATGCCCTTACCGCCTCAGGCAGCGTACTCATTCCGGTGCAGGCGGAATACTATGCTTTAGAGGGTTTAGGGCAACTTCTTAGCGTAGTTACGCAAGTGAGGCAAAGCCTTAACCCGGGCCTGGATATTTTGGGCGTGGCAATAACACTTTACGATAGCCGCACCTCTTTATCCGAGCAAGTAAAGGCCGAAATTGAACGGCACTTTGGTTCTAAAGTGTTCAATACGGTGATTCCGCGTAACGTGCGTTTGGCGGAAGCGCCCAGTTTTGGTAAAACCATCCTGGAGCATGATAAGTGGAGTAAAGGCGCCCGGGCCTATAAAGCTTTGGCAAAAGAACTAGAAAAGAGGACGGCTTAAAAATGGCAAAGAAGCAAAGTTTGGGCAGGGGATTTGATATTTTAATCCCCAAAGATGTTGACCAAACTATAATGGAGGAAGATAAACACCGAGTACAAAAAGTACTCATCGAAGACATTGTCCCTAACCCTGAACAACCACGTCGTGAATTCGACCCGGCATCCTTAGGTGAATTGGCGGAATCTATAAAGCGCCACGGGGTGCTACAGCCCATAATTGTAGTCAAAAATAGCCAGGGAAACGGCTATTTAATAGTTGCCGGAGAGCGCAGATGGCGTGCGGCCAAGCAGGCAAAGCTTGAACACATACCGGCAATCGTGCGTTCGCTTAAGGAATTAGAGCAAGTGGAGTTGGCCCTTATTGAAAATATCCAGCGTGTGGATTTATCGCCACTTGAGCAAGCATTATCGGTATATAAATTACAACAGCAATTTAACCTGGCGCTTGATGATATTGCCCAGAAGCTAGGCAAAGCACCTAGTACTATAAGCAATTTAACGCGTTTACTACAGTTGCCTGAAGCTGCGCGTGAGGCCTTAAGGGTGGGTAAAATTAGTGAGGGCCACGCCAGGGCCATCCTTGCCCTAAAAGGCAATGAAGCCAAACAAGACGAATTACTCAGTTGTATTTTAAACAATAAGTGGACAGTAAGGCAGGCAGAACAGTTTGTAACTTCTACTAAGCGCGGGGCGGAATCGCGCAAGGCTGTAACATCTACCGCCAGTGAAACCGAGCTTACTAAAGATCTTTCTACACAACTAGGTACAAACGTCAAAATTAAGCATACCGCCCGTGGTGGACAATTAATTATCTCATTTAAGTCCGAGGATGACCTTGAGCGTTTAGCCGAAAAAATCGTGAATAAAAATTAGAGTATTCTTAATTAGTTAATTTAAGAGCGAACACAAAAATAATAAAGCGGTAATTTCTAGTTGCCACTAATTATTTTAATGGGCATAAACAATTGTCCGATTACTAAAACCCAACTATTTTAGTTGTTGGTATTTACGGTTTGTACAGAAACTAGGTTAATTTAGAATAAGTAATTATCTTTAAAACTTTTCGGCTTTATTTATCGGCAGCAGCCTCAAAGATAATTTACCAACAATTTGATTGGCACTAATAGGTCCGAAATACCTTGAGTCTTCCGAGTTGGGGCGGTTGTCGCCGCATACAAAAATCTGGTCCTTTTGCAGTGTTACGTCAACTTCGCCGGGCGTGGTTTTTGCGGCTATTCGGTACTTGCCGGAGGTATCCGGATTAAAACCTTGCGGGTTTTGGCTGTTATAAATTGTTATTTTACCGTCGGCCACGACAACGCGCTCCCCTGGTAACCCAATAACGCGCTTAATAAGTTGCTTTGACTCGCCAAAAGATGTGTCCGGCAAATTGGCCTGGTTAAAGATAATAATGTTGCCGCGGTGCGGGATATAATCATGGCCGGTAATGCGCGCCAGCGTGCGCGGAACCTTATCTACAATCAAACGGTCATTGTTTTGCAGGGTTGTTTCCATGCTTTGCCCGTCTACTTGATAAGATTGCACCCCGTAAGCCGTAATACCAAAGGCAATTAAAGGCGCAATCGCCAAAAGCAGGATTGTAGACAGTACCGAGCGCCAACCATTATGGTGCCCGGGGGGTTTATCTGCCGAAGTTGTCGGCGGATTATCGTAATACGCCGGCTGTGCGCCTCGGGGGGCCACAGGGCTCATGTTGGCAGAGAGATTTGGCTCGTTACCATTCTTTAGACCTCCACTTCCAGAAGAATTCGGGGGAGTATTATGCTGATTCGGATTCATTAGTACCGTCTAATTATATAGCCTTCACAGCTAAAAACTCTAGCCTTTTATAAATTACCGAAGTAGTCTTTAGCTTAAGCAGCTGTGGGGCTGGAACTGATCATGCTTAAAGGATTTTTGGCTTGGTATGCATAAGTGTGATGTTATACTGGACAGTACGTGATGGACGAAAGTAAGAAGTATAAGGGCCCTAAACATCATAGAGCCTCGCTGGATGGTTTTGTGTCCGGCCGGCGGCAATTAGGGGAAGTAGTACCTAAGCTAAACAGTTCCCAACCCAGACCAACCCTGGATAACTTAGTGCGCCGGGGGGATGGTTTCCATCCTATCCACAGGAGTGCCACAAGAAGCCATTTGGGCCAGTCACCCGAAATGGCTGAAGCCGAGAAGCTGCTTGAAGAGCCGATAGTATTGGACGACACTCCGGAAAAACCCAAAAAACTGCACCGTATTTTTGGCCAAAAAAAGTCGCGCAGACGCAAGGTTATTAAACGTACGGCTATGGCAATGGCCGCCTTAATTGTGGCCGGTGCCGGATTTTTTGCGTTTAAGCTTTATATGACTGAGCGCCACCTGTTTAGGGGTGGCGGCAGGGCCCCGGCGCTGGCGGAAAACGTTGACGTTAATAAGCTAAAAGGCGAGGGCGACGGACGAATAAATATTTTGCTGCTCGGTATCGGCGGTCCCGGCCACGACGGTTCGGATTTAACCGATACTATTTTGCTTGCCAGTGTTGACCCGGTTAACCATAAGACGGCATTATTGAGCATTCCGCGTGACCTTTGGGTAAAGATTCCCGGTGACGGTTACCAAAAAATTAACGCGGCCTATGTATATGGCAAGCAGCAGTCAAAAGCAAAATCAGAAGCCGACAAAGACGCCGACGGCTTGAAGCTGCTGGACCAAACACTTAGCCCGATTATCGGTGTGCCGATCCACTACCACGCTGTAGTTGACTTTGCCGCCTTTAAGCAAACGGTCGACGCGGTTGGCGGGGTGACTTTTAACGTTCCCGAGACCCTTTACGACCCGACCATTGCCTGGGAAAACCACGGTAATTCTTATATCGCAAAGCAAGGTACGCAAACCTTTGACGGAGCCCGGGCGCTCTTGTACGCCCGCTCGCGCGAGACCAGCTCTGACTTTGCGCGCGGCCAGCGCCAGCGCCAATTAATCGTGGCCATTAAAGATAAAGTATTTACGCTTGGCACCTTCAGTAACCCCGTAAAAATTTCCAATTTGCTGTCCAGCTTAGGTAACAACGTTTATACCGACTTTTCACTTAAAGACATGACGGCTCTTTATAAAATTTCCGGCAAAATATCATCCAGTAGCATTACTTCTTTGGACTTAGTAACTGCGCCCCACGCCCTAGTTACGACCGGCAACATGAACGGGCTTTCCGTGGTGGAGCCCAAAGCCGGCCTGTTCGACTACTCTGATATACAAAGTTACGTCAGGAACGCGCTTAAGGATAGCTATATTGCCAAAGAAAACGCCCAAATCGCGATTTATAACGCCACCAATGTCACCGGCCTGGCCACCAAGCAGTCCACTTACTTAAAATCTTATGGTTACGGCGTGGCTACCGTAGGTAATGTGCCCACGCCTACCAATCCACAGCAAACGCAAATTGTCGACCTTACTAAAGGGGTAGATAAATACACTAAGCATTATTTGGAGCAACGCTACAAAGTCACATCGTCTACGACTTTGCCGCCAAACTTGGGTATAACGCCGCCCGCCGGCACAAGTTTTGTTATAATCGTAGGCGAAGATGTTGCAAATTCGACACAAAATTAAGCCCACGCACGGCTTTTCGCATGTAATCCATATAGGGCTTAACGCGGCGTTGCCCATAGTTGCCTATATTTTGGTCCGCACTGATTTTGTGTCGATTGCTATTTTGCTGGTACTGCTTAGCAAATGGCGCATGTTTGCTGTGCAAACGCGTTACTGGGTCGCCAATTTAATCGCTAACGGCGTAGATATCATGGTTGGCGTGTCACTGATTTTGTTTATGGCTAGTACGGCCTCCGGCTGGTGGCAGTTTTTTTGGGTTATTTTATACGGCGCGTGGCTGATTTGGCTGAAGCCGAGGTCAGATGTTTTGTCGGTGTCGGCGCAGGCAATGGTTGGCCAACTGCTGGGGCTGGCTGTGCTTTATTTAAAATTTGGTGACGCTTCACTACTTGGCTTAGTGGCCGGCACCTGGTTGGTCGCCTACGTCTCGGCCAGGCATTTTTTGACCAGCTTCGAAGAGGCCCATACGGCACTTTTAGCCCATGTGTGGGCTTATTTTGCCGCCAGCTTGGCATTTGTTTTGGGGCACTGGCTACTGTTTTACGGCAGTATCGCCCAAATAATTGTACTACTGACCAATATCGGTTACGGGCTGGCCGCGCTTTATTACTTGGAGGCTAAAGGACGTTTGAACCCAAACTTGCAGCGCCAGCTTTTGGCGATTATGTGCGCTATTTTGGTTATTGTGGTCGTACTCTCCGACTGGACCGGGTCGACTGTATAATATTGCCAAGAAAGTTAAAAATTTCTCAGCTCCAATTCAGTTTGATACATAAAAATAATTGTTAATTATGGCTGAGCAAAATTCATCAAATAATGAAAAGCGAGAGGGGCGCGAGCCCGGCATTGCTACATTTTCTACCCGGCCAGCGCGGGTTTATAAACTGCCTTCAAATATTTCTAAACCTAAAGCCCCCAGCTTTGTAAAAAACAGGTTCGTACCGTTAATTATTGCGGTTGTATTTTGTTTTGCCGCCGGTTTTGGCGGCGGCTGGCTGGGCGCCAGGGCATACAACCACGACGGCCGTATTGTGGCCAGCTCTACCGCCGCCAAACAGCAGTACATCTCGGATGAAAGCAGCTTGATTGCCAGTATCGCCAAGACAGTTGGCCAAAGCGTGGTTTCGGTAGACGTGCAAGGGCAGCAAACAACTCAGGACTTCTTTGGCTTCGGCCAAACCCAGTCTACTGAGGCCGCCGGCACCGGTTTTATAATTAGTAGCGACGGCATTATTGTCACTAACCGGCACGTTGTACCGTCCGGCACTACCAGCGTAAGTGTAACCCTGGCCGACGGCACTAAATTCGATAACGTCCAAGTAATTGGGCGCACATCGGACAGCAGTTCGCAAGATGTGGCCTTCTTAAAAATTGGTGATTTAAATGGTAAAACCTTAATCCCTGTAACGTTGGGTGATTCTTCCAAGATGCAAGTCGGCGACCGCGTAATTGCCATCGGCAACGCCTTAGGCCAGTTCCAAAACACTGTTACCAGCGGCATTCTTTCCGGTTTTGGCCGCGATGTAACCGCCGGCGACCAAGCCGGAGCCGAATCGGACGAGAACCTAACCGACTTATTCCAAACGGATGCCGCAATTAACGAAGGCAATTCCGGCGGCCCACTGGTAAATATTAACGGCGAAGTAATTGGGATCAACACGGCTATCGCCTCGGACGCCCAAAATATCGGCTTTGCCCAACCGGTCAATGACCTTAAAGGCTTAATTGGCAGCATACTTAGCGGTGGCAAATTACAGCAGCCTTATCTCGGTGTGCGCTATGTGTCGCTCACCAACGATTTGGCCAAACAGTTTAAGGTTGATGTAAAGCGCGGGGCTTATATTACGGCCGGTGACGGCCAAGACGCGGTTGTACCCGGCAGCCCGGCAGACAAAGCCGGCCTCAAAGAAAAAGACGTAATTACCAAAGTTAATAACATTACGATTGACGACAAAACCAGCCTAACCGCCGCTCTAAGCCGGTTCAAAGTAAGTGATAAAGTGACGCTTACCGTTGTTCGTGGCGGCAAAAACATAACTATCGACGCTACAGTAGGCAATGCGCCAACAAGCTAAATTGGCTGGAAGATTTGGATAAAATCTTCGGATTGGTAAAGTTTAAACCCGCAGTTTTGGGCGATTTCTTTGAGTTCTTTGTGCTGAGGCGGTAAAGATTCTGTCAGTACAAATTTGGAGTCCCAGCCAAAGTGCTGCAGCTGCGCAAAAAACCGGCGGTAAATATCCAATCCGTCACGGCCGCCAAAAATGGCGATTTTTGGTTCCATCGCAGCAGCTTGGTTGATTTTATAGTGGTCTGGAACATAGGGCAGGTTGGCTAAAATAATGTCGTATGGCCGGATGTGGCGGCGCAGCAGGTCGCTTTTGCGCGCATGCAGATGAAGTTCGTGCAAAGCTTGGTTATGGCGGGCAATCGCCAGCGCGCTGGCATCAATGTCGTATAAATCAACGTTGGGGTTATGCAGTTCTAGCGAAGCCGTAATGCCAAGGGCGCCGGAGCCTGCGCCAACATCTGCTATAGGGGCTTTTGTAGAAATAGGTAATTTGAGTAAAAGCTCAATCATAGTTTCGGATTCCGGCCGCGGCTCCAGCGTGTGGCGATTTACTAAAAATTTACGGCCATAAAATTCCGTATGGCCGCGCACAAAAGCTAAGGGCAGGTGGGTGGAACGTTTTTTTATCCGGATGCTAAGGCTTTTGAGCTTGGTATTAGAAATTACATAATCCGGGTTGGCCAAAATCCACGAGCGGTCTTTTTTAAGCGAGTCTTCCAGCAAAATCAACGCGTCCAACCGCGCCGAACTAATCCCAACTTCTTTGAGTTTTCGTTCTGCATCTTTCAGCCAACTCCTGATATTCATACGACTAGTGTATATTCTTTTACCCCTGGTTCAAATACGACAGGATATTTTATTGATTAAGGTACATTAATATTATATAATATATTCTGTTATGTCAGAGACACCCATCTCTCAAGAAGCTATAACTCAGCCTGCTGAGCTAAATTTTATATTTTGGTCTCATGTAGAGGAAAACGTTCCAGAGCTTCTAGAAGTACTTGATCCGTATGATGTAATTTTTTTAGAGAGCTCGCCGAACGGCCCTAAAAGACAAAAATTAATCGCGGAAGCTATCATTAATAAGTTCCTTGGCGGTGAATTGTCGCGCCAACATCAAGGGGTACTTAATTACGAATATGGGGAGGCTGCCGATTTATTTACTTATGGAAACATGAGGAAACTAGTAGAAAAGAACCTTAGCGGTGAAGAAAGAGGAATTGTGGAAAGATACCATGATTCCGGCAAGACCGTCCGTTTTTTGGACACTAATCCTAAAGATAACCCGGATGTCGTGGAGTTAGTTGGCCGAGCTAGTGAAGTGCGGGCGCGAATGAATTTGTCTGCCCACAGACGAGAAAAATCTTCGGTTGACCAAAACATGAGCGACCTAGAAGAACTTATAGGACTTAGGGCTGCAGCCGATGTGATTAGAGAAGGTGTTATAGAAAAGCAACTGGATAACTTATTGCCACAATATCCTAATAAAAGAATAGCTGTTGTTTATGGTTCGTCTCACACGGCCATTTCCTTTAAATATCTTGATGCAGGAATGGCTAGAAGGATGTTTCTCAATGAGGATTCTGCTGGCGGAGTAAAAAAAATACATGATGTCACGAATGAAGCAGTGCGTAGTCTTCGGTTTGGCAAGCCCCTGCCTAAAAAATTGCTCCAACGTATTTTATTCCGTAGTTCCGTTTTGGCGGAGCTTCTTGCCATGAAAAGTGAGCAAGATGTTTTGGATATGCTTGATAAAATGGATAATTTTGACCCCGACTCGATGAAAAAAACAGATATAGCAGGCAGACTGGCGCGCGAAATTAGCGATGAGCAGCTGGATGAATTCGTGGTATATCTGGATGAAGTTTTACATGGTTTTCAACCGGGAGACTTAGCAAGGCTTCATCAATTCTTGCAAGATTTTATCTAATAGCATATTTATTCATTTTGCATTAGTTGGCGTTCGGCGGATTGGAGTTGCTCTATAATGTCGTCGAAATCACCGTCTAGTGCACCCGGTAAATTGGACCTGGAATAGCCAATGCGGTGGTCCGTAATGCGGTCTTGCGGAAAGTTATAGGTGCGGATTTTTTCGGCGCGGTCGCCGGAGCCAATCAGCTTCTGGCGGTTGGCGGACAGCTTGGCTTGCTCTTCTTCGATTTTCATCTGCAGCAGGCGCGAACGCAGCACTTTCATGCCTTTGTCGCGGTTTTTAATTTGGCTTTTTTCGTCTTGCTGGCTGACTACAATGCCGGTTGGGATGTGAGTAATGCGCACGGCTGAATCGGTGGTATTTACCGACTGGCCTCCGTGGCCGCTGGCGCGGAAAACGTCTACGCGGATATCTTCCGGCTTAATTTCTATATCTGTTTCTTCGGCTTCGGGCAGAACAGCAACTGTTATGGTGCTAGTGTGGATGCGGCCGCTGCTCTCGGTTGTAGGAATTCGCTGTACGCGGTGCACGCCAGCCTCGAATTTAAGCATTCTGTAGGCATCTTCGCCGCGTACCATAAAAATAATTTCCTTAAAGCCCCCGGCCTCAGACGGGCTTTCGTTAATTAACTCGGTCTTATAGTTATGTTTTTCGCACCAGCGGCTATACATACGGTACAAGTCGCCGGCAAACAGGCTGGCTTCATCACCGCCGGCGGCGGCGCGGATTTCTATAATACAGTCTTTGCTATCATTTGGATCCTTTGGCACTAAAGCTTCGGTTAGGGCCTGCTCGTTGTCGGTAATTTTTTGCTCCAAATCTTCAACTTCAACTCGGGCCAGTTCGGCTAACTCAGAATCATTACCACTGGTGAGAGTTTGGGCATCTTCTAATTGCTGGGCAAGAGCATGCTTTTCATTAAATAGGTCAATAATTTTAGCTAATTCCGCCTGGCGCTTGGCAAGGGAGGGGTAATCGCTGCGGCCAAATACATCAGGATGTTCCAGCTGCTGCTGCAGTTGGGCGTATTCTTCGCGTAAAGTCTTCTCTTGGTTATCCATAATCTTTAGTTTATATAAAAAATCCCTAAAAACTAAAACAGTCTTTAGAGATTCCTAAATTTCCTTAGTTATTCTTGGGCGGTAGCTTTGGCTTTAGGCGCGCTTGAGCCTAATTTTTGGGCTTCGGTTTTTGGAGCTTTTTTAGCTTTGGGCTTGGCGGCGGCGCGGGAAGCGCGGGCCTTTTCGGCGGCGGCACGGCGTTCTTTAAACTTATCTACGCGGCCTTCAACGTCTACAATGCGCTCTTCGCCGGTAAAAAACGGGTGCGAACTGCTAGAAATGTGCACTTTTACCAAAGGGTATTCAACACCATCAATTGTGATGGTTTCTTCGGCGTCCACGGTTGAGCGGGTCAGGAAAGTAGTATTGTTGTTTAAATCCTGAAACACAACCGGGCGGTAATTTTTTGGGTGGATTCCACTCTTCATAACCAAACTATTATATCTGTTTTACTCCTTAAGGTCAAGACACGCCCGTTGGAGTAATTTCTTGATTGAGTTTATTCGCCATAGCTTTGCGTTCGGATTCGATTTCTTGCCAGTTAAGAACTTTTATTTCCACGCCCTGTGTTAATAAGGACTGTAGCTTTCGATTTTTTTCGAGGTCGAGTTTGTGGTTCAATAATGCATCTACTACCGCCGCGCCAATTTCGTAAGCTAAATAATAACTGCCTTTTTCAAACTGAATTCTATAGACAGGATGCTCAGGGTTTACAAAAAGTCCTGAGGCCTCTTGCATTAGTTGCGGGTATAATGATCTTTTGCTTGTCATAAGGGGTTGCAAAAAAGGTATAACAGAGGTACAATACTTAAGTCAATATTTAAACAGTGAGGTGTTAACGAATCCTCCCGACTGAATCCGTGCAGGAACAGTTCGGGCAAATACCTTACGAAGAGAAAGGATTAATAAATGGCTACAGTTGATGTAGATATTAAACAATTATTAGAAGCCGGCGCGCTTTTGGCCACAAGACCAGCCGCTGGCACCCTAAAATGGCGCCTTATATACATAGCAAGCGCGAAGGCAGCCACATTATAGATTTAACCAAGACAGTTGAGGCTTTGGATAAAGCTTTAGGCTTTTTGTCTGACACTGCTGCCGGCGGCAAGCAAGTGCTCTTGGTAAGCACCAAGCGCCAAGCAAAAGATAAAGTTAAAGAAGTGGCCGAAGCTACCGGCATGCCTTTTGTGGTAGAGCGCTGGCTGGGCGGCATGCTAACCAACCAAGCGACAATTGGCGGCCGCATTAAGCATCTTAAAGACCTGGAAACCCGCATGGTTACCGGCGAGCTGGCCGCGCGCTATAACAAACTTGAAGTCCAGCGCTTCCAGGAAGAAATTGACTCCATGAACGCTATTTACGGCGGTATTAAAGAGCTGGCTGCCAAGCCCGGCGCGGTTTTTGTGGTAGATGTAATGAACGACATTAACGCCGTGCGCGAAGCCCGCAAGTTGCACGTACCGGTTGTGGCCTTAACAGACACAAATGTTGACCCAACCGTGGTAGATTACGCAATTCCTTGCAACGACGATGCCACTAAAACTATCAACCTGATTTTGGATTACGTGCAGCAGGCAATCATGACGGGTAAAACTAAAGCTAGCAAACCAGCTGACAAAACCGAAAAAGCGGAAAAAGCCGAGGAAAAGCCTAAGGCGAAGGCGGAAGTAAAAAAAGAGGAGAAATAAAATGGCCGATATTTCCATTGATGAAATTAAAAGATTACGCGAATTAACGGGAGTAGGGATTACCGACGCCAAAGCTGCTTTGGTAGAAGCTGAGGGCGACTTTGACAAAGCCCTGGCCGCTATGCGCAAAAAAGGCCTAACCAAGGCCGAAAAGCGCGGCGAGCGCGAAGCCCGGGCCGGACTAGTCGGAACCTACAACCACGACGGCCGCATTGGCGTAGTAGTGGAGGTTAACTGCGAAACTGACTTTGTTGCCAAGACCGACGAGTTTAAAGAATTAGTAAAAGATATTGCCTTGCATATCGCTGCCAGTGCGCCGCTTTATGTAAGTGCGGACGACGTGCCAGCTGACGAGCGCGAAAAGCAACAAACTGAATTTACAGAAAAAGTAAAAAACGAGGGTAAACCGGAAAACATGGTGCCGCAAATTGTAGAAGGTATGCTTAAAAAACACTTTGCAGAACGCGCACTGCTGGAGCAGCCATTTGTTAAAAATCCCGACCAAACAGTCGGTGATGTAGTAAAAGAAGCCAACGCCAAGCTTGGCGAAAACATCGTAGTCCGCCGTTTCAGCAGGATCGCCATCGGTGAAGTAAGTTAATCTACTTTTGGGTGGCCGGACAGAACAAGCTTCATTTTAAAGAGTTGTTGCACTACAATAAAAATATAAAAGGAGCGACGGAATGGTTTATGTAATTACCCACGAACAACTAGTAGACCACTTGTGCGATGAGTGCCGCATTAACGAATTACCCGAAGACCAGCAGGGTTCCGCGGCTTCAGCCGCGCTTACCGTAAGGATGAACATGAGCCTTGGTATGGATGTTAATTCAAGAGGTGAAATTGATTCTACGCCATCATTGAGAGGACAAGCGCATGATATCGGACTTACCTATGAAATCGGTAACAGCTTTATTTATCCAGAAGAAATTACAAGGGCTGCTATTGAATGCGGCAGATGTCGAAAGCTAGGTGAATGTCCGGTTAATTCTTTAGTAAAGGGGACCAGGGATGAATCCAAGTCAAGTAGTTAGCGAAACTAAAACTAAGCTGGACCATGCGCTGGAGTATTTTCAGGAGGAGCTTAAAAAGCTTCGGACTGGCCGTGCACATCCGGGTATGCTCGACAATGTAAAAGTTGAGGTTTATGGGCAGGAAATGCCGCTTAAGGCTGCGGCCAATATTACTGCGCCGGAAGCCCAACTGCTGCAAATTACACCGTTTGACCCAAACAATTTACAAGCAATTTCCAATGCTATTCGCGACGACCAATCTTTAGGCTTGTCTCCAACGGACGACGGAAGGGTCGTGCGTATTAATATTCCGCCACTTACAACCGAAACCCGCGCCTCGATGGTCAAAATTATCGGCCAAAAAGTCGAAGAATGCATGATTAGCAGCCGTCAAGCTCGCCACGACGGCTTTAAAAAATTAGAGCAAGGCGAAAAAGACAAAGATATTAGCAAAGACGACCGCATGCGTTACGAAAAACAAATTGACGACCTGTTGGCCAAGCAAAAATCTGAAGTCGACCACTTAGCCGCCGAAAAAGAAAAAGAGCTAATGACTATTTAAGTTATTATAAAAAACATATGATAGACGACAACGAAGTTGCCGCACACCAAAACGAAAAGCTTTATGAGCCAAAATTCGGAGTGGACCTAAATGAGCTGGAAACGCGCAGTGTGCAGGGTGAGGATGTTAATGTTCGGCATGAATATATTGCCGCTGTTACCGAAGAGCAGATAGAGTATAAAATTAACGAGCTCAAATTAAACAGGAAACATAACTTGACTGTTGAAAAGGTTCGGCGGCTTATTGGCAATACTCATTTTTTTGAAGTCTTTGAGGAAGTCATTGCCCAGTCGCCTAACTTGGATACATTGCGCTGGCGCCTAGAGGCGTTTTTAAAGCGCGACAACTGGGGTCAAGAGATATACAGCCAGTCGAATCGCCGGCGGGTTGTTGATGTGCGCCAAGAAGATGTGCTTTACAACAGTTTTATGCAACTTGCTGATTTTGCGGCGGGCAGCCCTGACGTAGAGGATGAGGCGCTTTTTGTGTGGTCTGAAATAGTAACCAAAGCCGCTGGTCAAAGCCATAAAACAGTGGCAAGCGTACTGGATCGAATGTATATAAGGCGGTCCAGAAATCCTAAAATTTCTGAAGAGCAGAAGCAAAAGGAAGAAGCAGCCATTGCAAGGTATTCCCATCCGCTAACTTGGAATAAAGGATTAATAGAACAGTATAGGGATGATACTAGAATTTGGCCGATGCTTTCTAATTTGGAACTCGTGCCTCTAGAGCAAGTAGATATAGAAAATATCGACGCCATCCAGCGCTACCTCTTAGAAGACGGCCCAATCAAGCGGAAGCCCGGTAAAATAATAGCCAAAAGCATTAATATAACTAAAAACATCATCCAGAGCCTAGCCGCTAATATTGGCAATGATAAATCAAAAGCTTCCACATTATTGAATGCCATCGAAAAAATGGAGCAACAACAAGATGGACCGGTATCTCCTCCAGAAATGATTAACCTTGCCAACATCATCACCTTTTTAATCAGAAAAGAGCAAAAGCTTGAAATACCCAGCCTGGACGCACAATCTTTAGGTGACTTACCGAAAGCGGTAGACAGGATTTTATTTTTTGCTTTTGATGATGAAGCTATGGCGCATATCGACACTAGTGGCATGATGGATAAGTTCTTGGGTGCATCAGAGTGCGCAAAATTGCTGACCATTAGAGGAACACAAGAAAAGTTGGATCAAAAAGTTTTAAGCATCGGCGACATTGTATTGCGTTACGGGGACAGGTTGCCAGCCAATGAAATCCGTGAACTGATAGAGCAAATGCAAGGCAATAAAAGAGAGCTGGCAGTTGATGGGTTGTATCGGGAGCTGCGCCGGCGGCACAAGAGCAAGGCACATTTTGGAAAATGGAAGCCTGGATCAGGCGTATTAACCTAGTTCTCAGGATATACAAAGCCTTAGCATGGTAAAATTAGATTAACCTTATGCAAGTAGTTTTGTTTATTTTGGCCCTGATACTTTTTATCAGCCTGGTTTTGGTACACGAATGGGGGCATTTTATTGTGGCCCGCCGCAACGGCGTGGACGTGGAGGAATATGGCTTAGGTTTTCCGCCCAGGGCCTGGGGCAAAAAATTAAAAAGCGGGATGACTTTAAGCCTTAACTGGCTGCCATTAGGCGGTTTTGTAAAGCTTAAGGGCGAGTATGACGCCGACACGCGCAAAGGCACGTTCGGTTCTGCCAGCCTGTGGGCCAAAACCAAAATTATGTTGGCCGGCGTAACTATGAACCTGCTTGTTGGACTGGCTTTATTAACGGCGTTGGCCTGGATTGGCATGCCCAAGTTGCTAGATAAAGACACCACCGGCCAAGACCAATTTACGGTAAAAAGCGACACGAAAGTAATCAGCCAACAGGTCAGGGCAGGCACAATTCAAGATAATTCACCGGCTTCAAAGGTTGGTTTGTCGGGAAAAGACGTGATTGTCAGCATTGCCAATGGTAGCGATGCGCGCGCGACTAAAACCCAGGAGCAATTGCATAACGCTACGACCGCCTTTGCCGGCAAGCAGGTAAGCGTGACGTATAAACACGGAAGCCAATTAGTTACAAAGCAAACACGGCTGCGCAGCCTGGATGACGCCGTTAACGACCTTAATAAGCAAGCTGGGCTGGGCAATACGGATAAAATAACAGAGGTTAAAGATCTCGACTTTAGCGGTGATAACACAAAAAAGATTAATTCAAAAGATGATTATTACCAGGCCGCCGGAGCTTTTGCGGGAGATAATTTAAAAATAACTTACACGTCAAACGGGCAGGTAAAAACCAAAAACACTACCCTGGACCCGCAAGGCTTTTTTGGTGTGGTTAACCCAATTAACATCCAAATTCAGCGCTCGACTTGGAGCGCTCCGGTGGTAGCTGTGGGCTTTACCGCCCAGCTTACAGAATTAACTTTTAAAGGTCTGGGGCACGCGCTGGGAGGGCTAGGGTCTACTATTGCAGGACTGGTAACTGGCAACTCTGCAGCCCGCTCAAATGGCCAGGCTGAGGCTAGCTCGCAAGTAGGCGGCCCGGTGGCGATTGTGGCCGTGCTTTGGGGCAGCGGCAGTTACGGTGTTACATTTATGCTTTGGATTATCGCGGTAATTTCACTAACCTTGGCCTTAATGAATATTTTGCCAATCCCGACGCTCGATGGCGGCCGGCTGTTTATGATTTTATTCTCGCGTGGTTTGCTTAAAAAACCGCTTAGTAAGGCCGCAGAAGAGCGCTTTGCGGCCACTGGCATGGCAATTATCCTTGGTCTTGTAGTACTTATAACAATTGTCGATGTCAAACGCTTCTTCTAAATTACTAAAAAAACACGGCAAGAAAGAGACTGCCGGCAATTTTGGCGGCCCGCTGCGCGTAATTTTAACTACCATTGGGATTTTTCTTTTTACGCAGCTTCTGGCTGCATTTTTAGTTGAATTATTTATCGGCGCTTTCCAGCACAATACTAACCCCGGCGGATCATTAAATAGTTCGGCGCCGGCGCAATTTTTCTATATCTTAATGGCCGAGGGCGGAGCAGCGTGGTTAGTATTGAAGGTTATTAAAAAACGCGGCCTTAGCCTCAGCTCTATCGGTTTGGGACGGCAGCCGGCAGGCAAAGACATCATTAAAGGGTTACTTGGTTTTGCGGCGTTTTTCGCGCTGCTGGTGGCAATTAACGGCCTCCTTTCTACTATATTTCCGGGTTTAAACAGTGAGCAGCAAGATGTCGGCTTTAATACCTTAAACACGGCCCTGGACCAAGTTTTGGCGCTGCTCGCACTTGTAGTCTTACCGCCGCTGGGCGAAGAAACCTTGGTGCGCGGCTATTTATATTCCGGACTAAGATCACGCTGGAAATTTGTACCGGCAATGGTTGTAACCAGCCTGCTATTCGGCTTTGCTCATTTAGAGCTGGGCAGCGGCGCATCTGCAGTTTGGGCGGCCGGGATTGACACTTTTGTATTATCATTAGTCTTAGTTTATTTGCGTGAATCAACGGGGGCCTTGTATGCCGGCATGCTCGTCCACGCACTAAATAACCTTATAGCCTTTAGCGTGCACTTCCATTAGTACTGGCATCTGTTAGCCAAAAACTATAAACTAGTCGTTATGAGAAGATCCCAATTGTTTACCAAGACCCGTCACCAGGCTCCCGCCGAGGAAGTTTCTAAAAACGCCCAGCTGCTGATTCGTGCCGGCTATGTCCATAAAGAAATGGCTGGTGTCTATACTTTTCTGCCGCTTGGGCTACGTGTGCTAGAAAATATTAACACGGTTATTCGTGAAGAGATGAACGCCATCGGCGGCCAAGAAATGCGGCTCACGACTTTTCAGGATCCGGAAATATGGAAAGCCACAGGACGCTGGGACGACAGCGTCGTAGATGTCTGGTTTAAGACAAAGCTAAAAAACGACTCCGAAATCGGCCTTGGCTGGACACACGAAGAGCCGCTTGTCCGCGCAGCGCAATCCTATGTAAACAGTTATAAGGATTTGCCATTTTTGGCCTACCAAATTCAGACCAAATTCCGTAATGAAACCCGCGCTAAAAGTGGTGTGATGCGCGGCCGCGAATTCCTCATGAAAGATATGTACACCTTTGCTCGTACGCAAGAAGAACACGAGGAACTATACGAAAAGATTAAACAGGCATACTTTAAAATATTCGATAGATTGGGAATTGGCGAGCAAACTTTTCTGACTTTTGCGAGCGGCGGCGCCTTTAGCCAATACAGCCATGAGTTTCAAACTATTACTGATGCCGGCGAAGACACTATTTATCTTGATCGAAATAAGAAAATTGCCGTTAATGAAGAAGTTTTCACGAATGAAGTTTTATCTGAACTAGAGCTGGAGCGTAACAACTTAGAACAGCTAAAAGCGGCCGAAGTTGGTAACATTTTTACGCTTAAAGATAAGTATTCCAAGCCGCTCAACCTTGTATTCACAGACGAAGGTGGCCAAGAAAAGCCGGTACTGATGGGTTGTTATGGAATCGGGCCATCACGTTTGGTAGGTGTTATAACTGAGCTGTTGGCAGATGATAAAGGTCTTGTTTGGCCAAAAAATGTCGCACCTTTTGACGTCTATCTCGCTAAACTTGGGAATTCGGAAGACATAGTAAAAAATGCAGACAAAATTTATTCAAGATTGACAGATTCCAGCATTTCGGTACTATATGATGACCGAGACGCTAGAGCAGGAGAAATGCTCAACGACGCCGATCTCATGGGCATCCCAATTAGGTTAGTGGTTAGCGATAAAACTTTGGCTGAAGACGCAGTAGAACTCAAAAAACGTACAGAAGAAGATACGCGGTTGGTTTCGTTTGAAGATGTGACGAATATCACTAGAAATGCCTAGGGCGGATTGGTATAATCAAGCGAACCCCGGAATTTAAGAGGTAAAATTATGAAAAAAACATATAGGCTGACCCAGTCAGGCGTTGATGAACTTAAGGATGAGCTAAAAGGCTTGGTTGCCGAGCGCGGCGGTGTTGCCGTGCGCATTAAAGAAGCGCGCGAGCTGGGCGATTTATCGGAAAATGCCGAATACCAATCCGCCCGGGAGGAACAAGACCGCCTGGAATCACGCATTTCCGAACTGGAACATATCTTGCAAAATGCCCAGATTATTAAAATTGCCAAAAGCAATGGTAAGGTCCGTTTAGGTTCCAGCGTGGAACTTAAAAGCGGCAATAAGACTACGCTTTTCCAGGTTGTCGGCACCATGGAAGCCGATCCGCTAAACGGCAAAATCAGCGATGAATCACCGATCGGCCAAGCACTGATGGGCAAGTGTAAAGATGACACCGTAGAAATTAAACTCGGCAAGCAAGTCACCAAGTACAAAGTCGTAAATATCTCTTAGGCTTTACACCTTAAGGCGGCAAATCTATAATCTGTAGCTATGCAGTGGCTTAGTAAAATTGCCGATGAAATCGAAAACCGTAATCCGGACGGTGAAATTGTTGTTAGTTCGGGTGTTTCGCCCTCAGGAACATATCATCTCGGGACTTTGCGTGAAGTCTTGACTGCCGAAGCTATTTACCGCGAGCTTAAGAACCGCGGCCGGCAAGCTAGGCATATACATGTAGTTGATGACCTGGATGTGTTTAGAAAAATCCCCGCCGGAGTGCCGCAAGACTTCGAAAAATATTTGGGCAAGCCTTTATGCGATGTTCCGGCTCCCGATGCTTCGGATCGATCATATGCCGATTATTATTTATCGGACTTGCTGGAGGCAGCTTCTGATTTAAGGTTGGAAATGGAAGTCATTCGTGCCCATGAAAAATACCGTGCTGGCTTTTTTGTGCCGGCAATTGAAACAGCTTTAGAAAATATGGATACGATCCGCCAAATTCTAGAAGAAGTTTCTGGCCGCAAGCTCGATGAGCAGTGGTCGCCAATCCAGGTGGTGGAAGGCGGATATCTAAAAAACCGTCGGTTTGTAAGTATCGACGCTCACAGCAAAGAAATTACGTACCTCAATTCGCAGAATAAAGAAGAATCCGTAAATTACCAGAGCGGATTAGTAAAACTGAGTTGGAGGGTTGATTGGCCGGCCCGCTGGGCGCTTTTAGATGTTAAGGCTGAGCCTTTTGGCCGCGACCACGCTACCAAGGGCGGTAGTTACGACACGGGCGCGGAAATTGTCAGAAAAGTTTATAATGCCGAACCACCTCTGCCGCTACCCTATAACTTTATTAACCGAGCTGGCGACACTAAAAAAATGAGTAAAAGCGCCGGCAACACAACAACGGCGGCTGAACTTTTGCAAATCTTGCCGGCCGAAGTGGTGTGGTTTTTTATCTTACGCTACGCGCCGGAAAAACAACTATTTTTTGATGAAGGCCAAACTTTAATTAGATTGATAGATGAATTTGCGGAATTGGCAGCCAATGAGGATAAGACGGAGCAGGAAAGTCTGCTTTTAAAAGTTTGTATGCAAGGTATCGAGAAACCCACTGTTAGTAAAGTGCCGTTTTCGCATCTTGTAGCAAGTTATCAAGCGGCGCTTAAGAATCCGCATAAAACGCTAGAGATTATTTCTCGTACTGAGCATAGAGAAGTAGTCGATACAGAACAAGATATCATCATTAAAGAATTAAAATTTATTGATAATTGGCTCAAAAAATGGGCGCCGGAAGAGATTAAATTTGAGCTAAAAGATAATATAGACGAAAATCAGTTTAACGGTGACGAAAAAAATTATCTAAAAAGTTTGGGCGAAAAAATTGCCCAGGCTCCACAGGATGCCGACGGCGAGTGGTTCCATAAGGCAGTTTATGAAATCAAAGAAAATCTCGGCCTGCAGCCGCAGCAAGTATTCAAGCCTCTTTATAAAGCGTTGATCGGCAAAGAATCAGGCCCGCGCGCCGGCTGGTTCTTATCAATCTTACCGCGCGATTGGCTCATAAAACGTCTAAGGCTGGAAAATTAGCCTGTAAAATGGTAAATATCGCGGATATTCAAAAGCTGGTTAAGATACATGGATCGCCTCTGTATATTTACGATAAAAAATGGCTCGCTGAGCGTGCACGACAAATTTTGGAAGTCTCTAAGCAGGCCGATTGCACGGTCCGTTACGCAATTAAAGCGAATCCGCATCCGGGGATCATTGAACTTTTTGATAAGATGAGACTGCATTTTGACGCCAGCTCGGATTTTGAAGCTCTGAAACTGTTAGATTTAGGTATTAAGGCGCATAAAATCAGCCTTAGTTCACAACAGCCGCCCAAAAACACGCGGAAAATATTAGATAGCGGTGTGCAGTTTGTGGCAACCTCGCTGCACCAGCTGGAGCTTGTAAAGCAATCGGGCTGGAAAGGCGAAATTGCCGTGAGAATTAACCCCGGGATGGGCTCGGGGCATAATAATCGTACAACCACGGGCGGAGTAAGCGCCAGTTTTGGTATTTGGCACGAATATATTCCACAGATTTTAGAGTGGCAAACAAAAAGCGGCTGTAATATTAACCGCATACATATTCATGTAGGCTCAGGCGCTGACCCGGATGTTTGGCGAGGCGTTATCCAAGAAGCGTTAAGAATAGTTGCAGAATTTCCCTCGGCAGATATATTAGACATTGGCGGAGGGTATAAAATAGCACGGGTCGAAGGCGAGAAAGAGACTGAGATGCAACAAGTCATCGCCGCGTTTTCTGAAGAGCTGGATAATTTCGCCAAAAAAACCGGGCGTAAATTGAGACTAGAAATAGAACCGGGAACTTGGCTGGTTGCCAACTGCGGAACGCTAATATCTACAATTGTAGATATTGTGGACACCGGAAAAGACGGCTTTAAGTTCCTTAAACTAGACACCGGCATGAATGATATCTTGCGTCCTTCGCTTTATGGTGCCCAGCACCCAATTAGAGTACTTAATAGTACCAACGAACAGGAAGAATACATCGTGGTCGGTCATAATTGCGAATCGGGCGATATTTTAACGCCTAAGCTGGGTGATCCGGAAAAAATAAAACCCCGAATGCTTAATAAAGCTGCAATTGACGATATCATAGCAATCGGAGGGGCGGGTGCTTACTGTGCCAGTATGCGTGCCCGTGGTTATAATGATTTTCCCGAAGCAACAGAAGTCTTGATATGAACCTCTCAAAAATCCTGCAGTTGCCTGCGGTCAAGGCGGCACCTTTGCTACTGGGCTGTATTTTAAGCCGCTATACGCCGGAAGGTTTGTTAAGCATTAAGGTTGTGGAGACAGAGGCGTACAATCAAGACGACCCGGCCAGCCACGCTTTCCGCGGCCTGACCGCGCGCACCGCTCCGATGTTTGAAGAAGGCGGCCATATTTACATATATTTTACTTACGGCATGCATTACTGTGTAAATATTGTGGTTGGGCAAAAGGGCAGGGGCGAAGCGGTTTTACTGCGGGCGGGAGAACCTATAAGCGGCGTAGAAATTATGAAAAAACATCGAGGCACGGAAAATATCCACCAGCTCACAAATGGTCCGGCCAAACTCACCCAAGCTTTGGGAATAATCAGCACCGGGCTTTCCGGTAAAAAATTGGGCCCGCAAACCTTGATGCTCGCGCCTCCCGGTGAAATAGTTAAAAAAGAAAATATTGTGACTACGCCGCGGATCGGGATAAAGCAGGCCACCGAAAATCCCTGGCGCTTTTACGTTAAAGGCAGCCCTTTCGTGTCAAAAATACAACCTAAGAAGTTGTATAATTTAGATAATGACTGATACGCCGCCGGTAATTGTGGCTGACAAATTAAGCAAAAAATACGCAGGCAGCCAAACCTACGCCCTTTCAGGCCTTGATTTAAAAATTATGCCCGGCGAAGTCTATGGCTTTTTGGGCTCTAACGGCGCGGGTAAGTCCACCACTATACGGACGCTAATGAACTTCATCCAGCCCAGTGGCGGCTGCGCGTACATTTTAGGGTGGGATGTAGTAAAAGATTCACTTAAGATTAAAAAACAAGTGGGATATTTGGCGGGCAACGTTGCCCTCTATCCCAAGATGACCGGTAAAGAATTTTTGCGCTATATGGCCGAGCTCCAACCGCCTAAACAGCCGGGTTATATACAAAAGCTGGCCAAGCGTTTTGAGATTGATTTAAGCCGGAAAATCAGCGACCTATCAAAAGGCAACCATCAAAAAATCGGCATAATCCAAGCCTTTATGCACGAGCCCATGGTGCTCATTTTGGATGAGCCCACCAGCGGGCTCGACCCGCTGATGCAAGAAGAATTTTATGAACTTGTAAGCGAGTCAAAGGCCCGGGGCGCGGCGGTTTTTGTTAGCAGCCATAACCTCACAGAAGTCCAAAAAATGTGCAGCCGGGTAGGGTTTGTACGGGAAGGAAAATTAGTCGGCGAGCACAAAATTGCCGATTTGGCCAAAGAGGCCACGCAAACATTCGATATCAGCTTTGTAGATAAAGTGCCGCTCGCCGAGCTTAAGAAAATTAAAAAAATCGAAGCCGTGCAAAATAGTTCACACCACGCGACTATCCACGTGCGCGGCAATTTATCCCTGTTGTTTGCCGTCCTGGCCAAGCATGAAGTTAACAGTATTAACCAAAGGGAAGTAAATTTGGAACAGGAATTTTTGCGTCTCTACAGAGGGTCCGGCAAATGAAAAGTATTCTAAAATGGACAATAAGAGCGCGCCGCTGGTCGATTTTTTGGTGGATAGTTGGAATTTTGCTGCTGGTTTTTGTAACGCTAATTTTTTATCCTACAATCCACAGCCAGCAAGCCCAGCTCGATAAATCACTCGCCGGCTTGTCGGACCAAACCGTGGCGCTGTTCTCCGATACGCGCGATTTATTTTCGCCCGTTGGCTATCTAAGCGGGCAGATTTTTTATTTGCTAATGCCGCTTATCTTAGGGGTTCTGGCTATCGGCCTGGGTGCATCCCTAGTGGGCCGTGAAGAAAAAGATGCCACTATTGAACTGTTGCTGGCGCGACCTGTCTCGCGGACAAAATTAATTGCCTCTAAAGGCATAAGCGGGATACTCATTGTAGCGATTGTTGGGTTGTCGGCCGGTATTTTTACGGCCACTATGGCAAAAGCCGTAGGCTTATCCGTAGCATTTTGGAACATTTTGCTTACCAGTGTCGCTGCTACTTTGCTGGCTATTAGTTTTGGCGCCATTTCCTTCATGGTTACGATGCTGGGACGGGGGGCAAAAGCGGCGAGCGTAGGGGTAGCTGCGGTAATGGGCTTAGGCGGCTATTTGGTAAGTTCGCTTTCCGCCAATGTGTCCTGGCTGCACGGCCCAAGTAAAATATTCGCCTTTAGCTACTATAAGCCGGGTGAGATACTGACCGGCCGCTACAATTGGCTTAATGCGTTGTTCATGCTTGGCGTGATAATTTTGTGCGCCGCGGTGTCCTGGGTAGCATTTAGGAGAAGGGATATTACAAGTTAACTATGGCTAAAAAGACGGTTGTAATTTGCTCCAGCGCCAGTTTTTATAAGCATGTAAACGAAATTGCCGACGAACTAAGAGGGCTAGGGTTTAATGTAGAAGTTCCAGTAACTGCCGAGAGGATGAAAAAAGAAAATAACTACGATATTAAGCATTTAAAAACATGGTATGACCGCCCTGAAGACGCAAATCTAAAGCACAACCTGGCAATGACGCATTTTAAAAAAGTTGCTCGCGGCGACGCAATTTTAATCGTCAATGACGACAAGCCGGGCCAGCCGACTTATATCGGCCCAAACGCCACAATGGAGTGGGGGTTGGCATACTACTTAAATAAGCCGGTGTTTTTAATGTACCCAGTAGCTAAAGGCCACAATCACTACGAAGAAATGGTGGGAATGAGCACAGTAATTAATGGAGATTTGGGTAAAATAAAATTATGAAAAAGGAAATTGCCATTTTTGCCGCCGGTTGTTTTTGGGGCGTGCAGTATTATTTTGACCAAGTTCCGGGAGTTTTAGAAACCGAAGCCGGTTACATTGGGGGGCATGTGGAGCATCCAACTTATGAACAAGTCTGTACACACAAAACTGGCCATGCCGAAGCCGTAAAAATTACTTTTGACCCGGAAAAAACCAGCTACGAAACCTTGCTGAAGCAATTTTTCCGTATGCATGACCCAACCCAATTAAACCGCCAAGGACCAGATGTGGGGGATAATTACCGCTCGGCGATTTTTTATCAAAATGATAAACAAAAGCAGCAGGCGCAAGCAATGATTGATGGACTTAACAAGTCACAGTTTGACGGCAAAATTGTCACAACTCTGGAGCCGGCCGCCACTTTTTGGACCGCGGAAGCCTACCATCAAAAATTCACAGAGAAAACCGGAAGAGGAATGTGCCACATTGACTACGCCCCTGTTAAATGAGTGTTGGTATGCTATCCTTGAAGGTAGGTTATGGTGAAAGTTCCAAAAATCAGAAGGCCAAAAAAACACAACATCGCAAATGCTTCCGATGAAAAGCAGGCCACGCATTTAAAAAAGCTGAGAAAGCAATTAATTGCCGGCTTAGCTTTGTCGCTAATTGGTATTGCCGTTATCGTGGCGGCGCTTTTGTGGCCGCAAACAAAGTCGCGCATTTCGGCCGACCCCATGGCCAGCTCGGCCCCTGTAGTTGATACCTGCTCTGGTAGCAATAAAACCCCTACCTATTCATGCTATAAAAAAGAACTGACTGACGTAACAAACCAGTACGGGCCGGAAAAAGCCGCCGCGATTGTTAAGGCTTCTTATAGTAAGGTGCCATATGTTAAAGACGAATGCCACCAGCTGATGCATACAATTGGCCGGGCGGCACTGGCAAAATACCATAACGACATTGCCCAAACTTACGCCCACGGCGACCAATTTTGCTGGTCGGGCTATTACCACGGCGCCATGGAAGAGTTGGCAACCATTAAGGGTTGGGATTTTATAGTTAAAAACGCTAATTCCATCTGCGCGCCGATTGCCAAAAGCGGCGGCCGCTACTCTTTTTATGACTATAACTGCTTGCACGGCATGGGGCATGGTTTTATGTTTATAAAAAACGGCGATTTATTTGCCTCGCTTAGCGCGTGTGATTCTTTGAGTGACAGCTGGGACAGAAACTCCTGCTATGGCGGCGTGTTTATGCAAAATATTATGAACGAGCAAACACCGGACGACGATGCCCGTATCGGCTCTAAATATTTAAAAGCCGACCAGCCTATGTATCCCTGTACGGCGGTAGACCAGAAGTATAAAGACCAATGCTACTTAATGCAGACATCTTACGCGCTGCAAACCGTTAATTACGACTTTAATAAGGTGTTTACCATGTGCGCCGGTGTGGATTCGCAGTTTGTAGATACTTGTTACACTAGCCTGGGCCGTGATGCTTCCGGCAATAGCGTGAGCAATGCTGATACGACGCGCAAAACTTGTTTGTTAGGGCCTAACGAAGAAGCCCAGCGCTATTGTGTACACGGCGCGGCCATGGATTTTGTATCGTATTTCCACAGTGACGTACAAGCAAAGCAGCTATGTAATAGCTTGCCGTCAAACTTGTCGGGTGACTGCTTGACCGTGGTCAAAAATTACTACGCCACATTTTAAATGCCCAATAAACAATGCTCAAAAGCCAATGAATCAGCAATGTAGCAATGGATTCAATACATTAATACATTGAGCATTTGTCCATTCATTGAACATTGAGGCTTGTGCACTGGACATTTTAGTGCGTTACAGTGCCGGTTAGGGTATAGTGGCCCAAGACGTGGCCGCCCATGGCATCTTCCAGCTGGTCCCTGGTGGACTCGGGCTTCAGGTTTAGGGTTTTACCCAGGGCGTAAAGTTCAAATTTGTAGTGGTGCGTGCCGGAAGGCGGGCATGGGCCGCCGTATTTATTGCCGCCAAAGCTAGTTAGGCCCTGGACTGCGCCCACCGGCACACTATTAGACGCAATATTTTCGGTGTTAGCCGCCATATCCCAAATAGTCCAGTGCACAAAATCCGTGCCCGGGGCGTCTGGGTCATGCATAATTAAAACCAAGCTTTTAGCGCCGCCAGGGACGCCGGCAATACTGAGTGGCGGGCTGACATTATCGCCTTTACAAGTATATTGCACAGGGATGGGCTGGCCTTCGCTAAAGGCCGGGCTTATTAGCTGCAAATTACTCGCCGGAATGGGTTGTGCCATATTATTTCTCCTATGGTTGAAGCCTAAAATAGCCCCTAAGATTACCAAAACCGCTACCAAGCAGGCTGGTATCCATATATTTTTAGAGTAGCGAGCTTTCATAACCTTTTATGTAACCATTATTACAAATAAAAAATAAAAAGAGCCATCTAAAAATGGCTCTTTTGCGGTATTATCAATAATCTTTGGAATTAGCGGTTGTTGCTGCGGGCTTGGCCGCCTTTTTTGCCGGCCTTGCGTTTTTCTTCCAGTGGCTGTGCTTGACCACCCATGCTGGCTACGCGCTCGCGGGTTTCTTCGTCGGCACTTGCCAGTCCTCGCTTGCTGCTATTAGTGTTGTCTGCCATAAACGTCTCCTTTCGATTTAGTTTATATTGGCACTTACCATGATAAAAAACTCTTAATTTTAAAGATATAAAATAACGCACAGCTAAATAGTTTGGATTTTTATTGACTTTTGCTTAAGTTAGAAGTCAAGGCAGCTTATACTTAAGGTATATGCTTATTATTTCCGACCAAGAATTTGAACAATTTATTAACGATGGCATTGGGTCGATTCCGGAAATTTACCGGCGGCATTTAGAAAACGTAGCTTTTTTAGTTGAAGACGAGCCGACACCGGAACAAAAGACCCACTTAAATTTATACCCTAACGAAACGCTGTTTGGTCTCTACGAAGGCGTGCCGCTGCCAGCCAGGAACGGTACTACCAAGTTGCTGCCGGACAAAATTACCATCTTTAAAAATCCCATGCTTGCGGTGTGCACCACCGAAAAACAACTAAAGGACCTGGTGCGCCACACAGTCTGGCACGAGGTAGCGCACTACTACGGGTTGGACCACAAAAGAATCCATGAGCTGGAACGTAAAATCATACAAAATTAGAGGCCAAAGCCGCTATTGCCAATTTGCTTAACTAGTAATATTATGAGCTTAGGTAATATAAGGAGAGGGTTTTATGGATCGATCTCGCAAACTAATGACTGTAGGGGGAATATTTTCTCTTTCCAGTATGGTGGGATTATTCTTAGGGCTAGTAGAGCTTTTGCTGGCACTGAGGGTTTTTCTTAAGTTCTTTTTTACAACCGCCGATTCCGGCTTTGTGCACTGGGCGTTCGCTACAACTGACGTGCTCTTGAGCCCGGTTAGGGGGATTTTTGTAAACCCCACTTCTGCGCATGGCACTAACTGGTACGTAGACTTTCCGGCGTTGTTCGTGATGGCAGCTTATGCCGTAGTTGCCGCTTTGATGGTAGGCTTGGCCGCCAACTGGCGCGCCGTAGTTCCAGCAGCTCGCCGCAAGTAAGTGTAAAATACTAAAATCTAAAATTTTAATAGACGCAGCTTGGAATTGCTGCGTCTATTAAATTGGCTTTAACGCACCACATACAGTAAACTAGGGACTATAAGATTTAAGGGAAGGTTTTAGATATGGCCCGTGCGTCTAGTAGGAAAAAACCTGTAAAAAAAAATAAAACACAAAATGAAGGTATAACATTTGGCAGGCTGCGCACTTATAATTTTATAGCCGCCGCGCTATTTCTAATTCAAGCTGTAGTTGTCCTATTTTTGAGCAATTCGCAAAATGGCACGGTACAAATTAGCAGCAGTTTCCTGGCTCGCGACCCGCTGGCCAGCAGCGCTGCGGGCCATAACGTTTTGGTAAGCGCGGTACACCATTTGTTCAACCTTAACCTGGCATATTTGGTAGCGGCATTCTTTATTATTAGCGCGCTGGCGCATTTAATCATCGCGACCTGGAAGCGCAAAGCCTATGAGGCCGACCTTAAAAGGGGCGTAAACCGATCGCGCTGGATTGAATATTCACTAACGGCCAGCTTAATGGTTGTGGCAGTCGCCATTTTAAGCGGTATCTTTGATTTTGCGGCGTTGGTAATGATCTTTGCGCTCACTGCCGTGATGAGCTTGCTGGGCATGGTGATGGAACTAAGAAACCAAAAAGCCAGGGCTGTTGATTGGGCGAATTATGCGGTTGGGACTACGGCTGGTGCGGTTCCGTGGCTGGTAATTGCTTATTATATTTGGAATTCACACGTCTATGGCAACGGTGTGCCAGGGTTTGTTTATTGGATTTTTGGCAGCTTGCTGTTACTGTTTGCCAGCTTTGCTATCAATATGTATTTGCAGTACAAACGTCTCGGCCATTGGTCTACGTATCTTTACGGCGAAAGAGCGTATATTTTGCTTAGCTTTATTGCTAAGACCGCGCTGGCATGGCAAATATTCGCCGGCACCCTGAGGTAAAAAATGACAACCGACAATCAAGCGCCCAATACCAAGTCAAAAATCACTTTGGTTGGAGTGCTAATAGCCGCCGCGGCTGTGCTTTTGGCAATATTTTCATTCGTAGCCGTAAAACTCGCCGGCTAGCTGGTACAATATTTAGGCAATGGGATACTTTCGTGAGCGCTCGGCTCCTTATAAACCTGGCCAAAGTTTGCCTTATAAAATTAGCCGCAGCAAAATCGACCTTTTTATGCAGTGTCCGCGCTGCTTTTGGCTGGATGTGCGCTTAGGTATTAAACGCCCCAGCAGCCCGCCATTCCAAATCAATAAGGCTATCGATGAACTTTTTAAAAAAGAGTTTGATTCTTACCGCGCCAAAGGTGAGCCACACCCGATTATGGTGGATAACCAAGTAAAGGCCATCCCGATGCAACATGATGATTTGGATAAGTGGCGCTACAATTTTACCGGTGTTACCACCCTGCACGAACCGACTAACTTGCATATTTTTGGCGCTATAGACGATATTTGGGTTAATGACAACGGGGAAGCAATTGTAGTGGACTATAAAGCTACCGCCAAAAATAGTGAGGTCAGCTTAGATGCCGATTGGCAAATAGCCTACAAACGCCAGATGGAAATCTATCAGTGGTTGCTGCGACAGAATGGCTTAAAAGTGAGCGATACAGGCTATTTTGTTTATACCAACGGACGTCTGGATTTAGACGGTTTTTATGACAAGGTTGAATTTAGGACCAAGCTAATCGCTTATACCGGCGACGACAGCTGGATAGAGCCGGCAATTATAAGGCTGAAGGAGTGTATGGACGGCGAAATGCCCGAAATTGGCACAGCGGCGATGGGAGGTGAATGCGAACACTGCGCCTATGCCCGCAAACGGACTCAGCTAACTCTTGATCATATTCAAAAACCTTAAGCAATTGATTAAGCGCAGGCTCTAGGGCATAATTTGATTCCATCATGGCCGAGTCGGGATTCCCAGAGCATATTATTAGAGAAATTGAAGAGATTCCCGGTTATTTTAATTTTTTGCTAAACCCAGAACAAGCTGAGGGAGTAAGGAGACTAAAAGATCTATTTTATAAAGGTCCCTACATAGCAGCTACTAATGTCGATATGAGAACGGGTGAAGAGAGAGGTGAAAATAAAATCTTCATCCAAGGGTGGCGGAGCAAGCAGTCTGGGAGTTTATATAATGCCAGATATGATTTGAATGGCGGCGCAATAGAGCTTTTCAGACAATCTTCCGCTAATGAAACGGAAACCCTAACTCTTACCAATCCCTTAAAAGATTTGGGCAGCGATGAAACATTAGTCAGTTGGAAGCCCTCTAGAAATTTAAAAAGCAAATTTAGCCTGCCCGTAGATACTCCTGAGAGAACAGCACTATTATCTGAACTGCCTTATATATTTAGTGATGCAGATTTTCAACCGGGAGGAAGGGCACATGATTTAGTGGGCGCTATTCAAAATGTTGCTTCGGAACATTTCTCCGAAATGCTATCTGTTTTTGAATTGGGCATGCGGCGTCAGGTACGAAATCATCGTGCGAAGTCTTTTATTGGAGGAACCTTAAGACGCTTTGCCGTATTTCGCCGCTCCAGTTTTAGTAAGCCCTAATATTTATTAAACAAATAACAACCGGTATACTTGAGATTATGTTAGATATTCGTTTTGTCAGAGAAAATCCAGAACTAGTTAAAGAAAAATCCAAACAAAAAGGCTATGAAGTTGATATAGAGCAGCTGCTTGGGTTTGACCGGGAAAGGTCCGAGCTGCTGCAAAAAGTAGAGGAATTGCGTCGCCGGCGTAATGAGCTGGCAGAGAAGGGCAAAAGCGGCCGCCCATCCGAGGAAGAAATCCAACGAGGCAGGGAATTAAAAGACCAGTTGGCTGATTTAGAGCACAAGCTTTCTTCTGTGGAACAAGAATTGCAGGCTTTATTACGAAAAGTTCCCAATATGCCGCTGGACGATGTGCCGTTTGGCGCCTCCGAAGACGAAAACGTGGTTGTAAAGGAGTGGGGCGAAAAGCCACAGTTTGGTTTTGAGCCGAAAAACCACTGGCAAATTGCGGAGGGCAGGGGCCTGATTGATAAAGAACGCGCCGCCAAAGTTGCCGGAGCGCGTTTTGCCTATATTAAAGGGGATTTAGTCCGCCTGCAGTTTGCCTTGATACAGTTTGCGCTGGATATATTAACTAGCGAGGAAATGATCAAAAAAATTGTTCAAGAAAATGGTTTAAATACTGTATCTAAACCCTTTATTCCGGTTTTGCCCCCGGCAGTAGCCCGCACGGAAGTCTACCAAGCTACCGGTAGGCTCAATAAAGAAGAGCAGACTTATAAACTGGAAGACGAGGAACTTTGGCTTAACGCCAGCGCCGAACATACTTTGGCGCCGATACACCTTAATGAGATTTTGGATGAAGAAGCTTTGCCGCTGCGCTACGTTGGATATACTACGGCCTTCCGCCGAGAGGCTGGGACATACGGCAAAGATACCGAAGGTATTTTCCGCTCGCACCAGTTTGACAAGCTGGAAATGGAGAGCTTCACCAAGCCGGAAGACGGATTGCAGGAGCATCTTTTGATGGTGGCCATCCAAGAGCATTTAATGAGGCAGCTCAATATTCCTTACCAATTGGTAAACAAGTGCACCGCCGACATCGGGTTCCCCAACGCGCGCGGCATGGATATAAACGCTTGGCTGCCGGGACAAAACCGCTACCGAGAAACACATACGGCAGATTTTATTTCCGACTTCCAAGCCCAAGGAATGAATACTCGCTATAAAAAAATAGGAGAGGGCGGAACAGCTTTTGTGCATAATAACGACGCCACAGCTTTTGCCATGGGCCGGACTATGATTGCTATTATCGAGAACTATCAAACGGATGAAGGTGGCATTCAAATCCCAGAAGTGCTGCGTCCTTATATGGGCGGACAAGAGTTAATTTAGTTTTTAGATGCAAACAGCGTTACGTCTGTAAAATAAAACGATTTTTCGGATTCAGCTATTTGGCGCACAAAGGCGGCGAGATCTGTAGGATCAATAGCACTAGAGTTAGGCCCTTGGGTGGCGATACTGTTTGGGTATAGGTTGGTAATTTTATATTTGCTGGAATCAAGTTCTTTTTGCAGGGTTTGGAAAAAATATTTCTCGGCCGCCTTGGAAGCCCCATAGGCGGCGTCACCAGCTTGAGGGGCGTTGGCATTATTAGAAATAATATTGATAATTTTTGCGGAGGGGATTGTACTTACAAGTCCTTTTGTCATATAGACAGCGGCAAAATAATTACTCTGCATTTGTTTGACAAAAACTTCTGCCGGCGTATCTTCTAGGCCGCCGCCCGCATATCCGCCAGCATTATTAATCAAGCAAATATCAGGTTCTTGAGCTAAATTGGACCAGAAAGCTTCGCAGGCTGCCGTATCAGAAGAATCAAATTGGCGGTATTCAATATCTTGCTGCAAGTTATCCGGGCGGGGAGACCTGCCGGTGCCAATAACTTTCCATCCATTTTTGGCAAATTCCTGGGCGGTTACCAGCCCCAAGCCGTGACTTACTCCAGTAATAACAACAGTTCTCATATATTTATCATAGCAAAAAGCGCTCCGTGGTACTAAAATCAACGCCCTTAGCATTCGTTGACTTTTTGCGGTAAAATAATAAGAGTAGGTTTTTACGGTAATTACAAAAAAGGGAGAGAAAACAGGAACTTCTGGTTCTTAAGCTTATGAATACGAAAGTTTTAAAACGAATTTTGGGCGACCCGCAAGCCGCGACGATTAAGCGGATGAGAAAGCGCGTTAAGAAAATTAACGAGCTGGCGCCGAAGTACGAGAAGATGAGCGACAAGCAGCTCAAAGAACAGACTAACGTGCTCAAAAAACGCCTGGAAAAAGAATCGGCGGATGCAATCTTGAATGATGCCTTTGCGGTGGTGCGCGAAGCGGCGACCAGGGTGCTCAAGCAACGCCATTTTGACGTGCAGCTAATTGGCGGCATGGTTTTGCACGAGGGAAACGTTGCGGAAATGAAAACCGGCGAGGGCAAGACCCTTGTAGCTACCTTACCGGTTTATTTAAATGCCCTCGAGGGCAAAGGCGTGCACGTGGTCACGGTTAACGATTACCTGGCGCAGCGTGATGCCGGGTGGATGGCCCAGATTTACGATTTTCTTGGCTTGTCTACAGGGGTCATTATCCCCGACGAATCCTTTGTGTATAATCCCAAATACAAAAACGAGAGCCACTTTGACGAGCGTATGCAACATCTCGAGCCGGCCACGCGCCAAGAAGCCTACGAGGCAGACATTACCTACGGCACTAATAACGAATACGGCTTCGATTATTTGCGCGACAACATGGTGCGTGAAGTGGACCAATTAAGGCAACGCGACCTGCACTACGCCATCGTGGATGAAGTTGACTCTATCTTAATTGACGAGGCCAGGACGCCCCTGATTATCTCCGCCCCGGCTACCGCCAGCGCCGCGGCGTACCAGCAATTTGCCAAAGTGGTTAGGTCATTAAAAGAGACAGACCATTACGAAAAAGATGAGAAGCGGCGTAGCGTAATCTTGACCGACAATGGTGTGGAGCTGGTAGAAAAAATCCTCGGCATAAAAAATTTGTACGCCACAGAAAACTTGCGGACTATTTACCATCTGGAGCAAGCGCTAAAGGCACAAGTTTTGTTCAAACGCGACAAAGATTACGTGGTCACCAAAGAAGGCGAGATCGTAATTGTTGATGACTTTACTGGCCGCCTTTTGCGAGGCCGCCGTTACAACGAAGGCCTGCACCAGGCAATTGAGGCCAAAGAAGGCGTGGAAGTCCAAGAAGAGTCTATGACCCTGGCGACAATTTCTTTCCAGAATTATTTCCGACTGTATAAAAAGCTGGCTGGCATGACCGGTACGGCCATGACCGAGAGCGAAGAATTCCACCAAATATATAAAATTAATGTGGTGGAAGTACCATCGAACCGTAAAATAATCCGCGAGGATCTGGCGGACCGGATTTATAAAACGGAGGACGGAAAATTCCGCGCTATCGCCAAAGAAGTTAAAGAGCACCATGAAAAAGGCCAGCCGGTCCTGCTGGGTACTGTCAGCATTGAAAAAAACGAACGTCTTTCGGCGCTGCTCAAAAAAGCCGGCGTGCCCCATGAAATCCTAAACGCTAAAAACAATGAAAAAGAGGCCGCGATTGTGGCCAAAGCCGGCGAAAAAGGCGCTGTAACATTAGCCACCAACATTGCCGGCCGCGGTACGGACATTGTGCTCGGTGAAGGCATAAAAGAGCTGGGCGGCTTATTCGTGCTCGGCACTGAGCGCCATGAATCACGCCGCATCGACAACCAGCTGCGCGGCCGCGCCGGCCGCCAGGGCGACCCCGGCAAAACGCAATTTTACGTCTCTTGCGAGGACGACCTGATGCGCATTTACGGCGGTGAGCGGATTGCTAGCCTAATGAACCTGCTTAAAGTGGACGAAGAAACGCCGCTGGAATCGCGCCGTATCAGCAAAGCGTTAGAAGGTGCCCAAAAGAAAGTGGAAGGCTTTAACTTTGACCAGCGTAAAAACGTGGTGCAGTACGACGACGTCATGAACCGCCACCGCCGCGCAATTTATGCTATGCGCCGCGAAATTTTGCGCTCGGATAATATTGAGCCGAGGGTTAAAAAACTTATTCAGGAAGAAGCGGCCGCCCTTGCCGCGCATCCAGAATCTTTGAGCGAAAATTACGAGGCAATCCTAACAGAAACGTTTCCTTTGGAAGAAAAAACACTGGACAAGCTATTTGACACCGAAGCCACCAAATTCCAAGCTGCCCTGGAAAAAGCCTCTGCTGATTTATACAAAGGCCAGGAAAAAATGTTTGGCGCCGAAGCTATGCGTAAAATCGAGCGTGATATTTACCTGCAGGTTTTGGATAACTTATGGATGCAGCACCTGGAAAATATGGACCACTTACGTGAAGGGATTCACTGGATAAGTGTTGGCCAGCGCGACCCGCTGGTAGAATACCGTCGGCAAGGCCAGCGGATTTTTGAGGAATTCCAAGCCACCCTGCGCCACGACGTCGTCAGGGCCATTATGTACGCCCAGCCGGTAGACGAAAATACCCTAGAAAAACCTATCGAGACAGAACTGACATTGGCGGCGCGCGGCTCCGTGGACAACGCCAGCCAAATTACCCAGGCAGACGACTATTCCGAGTCTGACTTCACCCCGGTGCGCGAAGAACAAATTAAAGAAGCCAAAGTAAAAGCCCAACGCAAGAAAGCGCGCAAAGCCGAGCGCAAACGCAAAACAGTGGCCAAAAAGAAGAAGCGGAGATAATTCATGATAAAATTTCAGAGCAGTAATTTAAATTCACTCCTCGGGAAGAGCAGCCCGAGAAAATGTATTTCATTTTCCCGGCGCGATGAGAAACCCCGAAGGGGCGTCTCATAAGGCGAAGCCTCTATGAAGCATACGGTATCTAAAGTTAAATTAAGTAATGGCGCGGAGGGGCTTTTTATAGATGTCCCAGGGGCAACTGTCGTAGATTACGAATTTAATTTTAGAGCTGGTGAATACTTGGTAAATCGTTCTAAGTGGGAAGTGCCGCACCTTTGCGAGCACGTGCTTTTGGGTGCTAACAAAAAATACCCCAAGGCACGTTTGTTCCAGGCCGAATTTGAGAAAAACGGTGCTTACTCCAATGCCCATACCAGCACCTACCACATAACTTACGAATCGGAGTGCGCCGATTTTGAGTGGGAGCGGATTTTAGAGCTCATGGTCGCCGCCGTTAGTAAACCGTTGTTTCTGCGCGATGAATTTAAGGCTGAATTTGGCAACGTTAAAGACGAGCGCGCCGCCCGCTCTAATAACCACTTTTTACATCTCCACTCGGTTACACGGGAGGCTTATGGCCTGCTCGCAATGACCGACCGTGAATGCTTAAAGCAAATGAAGAACGTTAAGCTCAAAGATTTAATTGAACATTACGAACGAACCCACACCACCCAAAACATGCGTTTTATTGTTGCCGGCGACCTTAGCGGGCGCCGTGAAAAAATTAAGCGCATGATTGAAGATATCGACTTGCCAAAAGGCAAGGGGCACCTTGCTTTGCCGTCGGAGCGGCCCCACGCTATCGACAAACCGGTTTTTGTCTCACGCCCATCCGTTAAAACACTGCATTTTTACTTAGACGCCTTCGCGCTGACCCGTTTTGACGACAACCATTGGGACGCTTTGGGCCTGGTTAATTCAATGCTGACAGCAACGCTAAATTCGCGCATTTTGGGTGAGGCCCGCGAGCGCGGCCTGGTTTATTCCATGAGTTCCAGCCTGGATACTACGCATGACAGTTCCGTTTGGTGGTTTGGTGCGCAGGTTATCCCAAAAAACGCCTTGCCGTTGTTTGGGATTATAGTCCGCGAAGTGCAGCGTGTCAGGGCGGGCGATATCAGCGCCGAAGATTTGGAAGCCGCCAAACAGTATTTGCTGGGGCGCTACCAGCGCAGCGGACAAACGGTGGGCGGCATTATGTCCGGCTACTCCGGCCGTTATTATTTTGACGAGGTAATAGATGATTACGATGCTATTCCGGAGCGTATTAAAGCCGTCAGTAAAGACAGTATCGTAGAAGCGTCAGAGAGAATGTTTAGTGACAAAATTGGCGGTTTGGGCGCGCTTGGCGACAGTAAAAGCCGCGCACTTATAGAACCCCTTAACGAAATCATCCAACCCTTATGGAGCAGCTAAAAAAGCGAGCCGGCCAGCTAGCTTCTGAAGTGGACGAAGCCTGTCAGCGTATTGGTTTGGAAAAACTCGAAACCGAATTAAAAGAGCTGCGCGCCAAAATGGCCGCACCGGATTTTTGGAGTGATAATTTAGCCGCCCAAGAAACTAGCAAGAAAGAAGCTGATCTTACGCGGCGCATTGAGCCGTGGCAAAAATTGCAGCAGTCAATTACTGATTTGCAGGGACTGATAGGCCTCAATGATACTTCCATGGAACCTGAATTAAGTGACCAATTAGACGAGCAAGAAAAAGAACTCGAAGAGCTTAAAAAGGAACTGAGATTTCAAGGTCCTTATGATGACCACGATGTAATTTTAAGTATTTACGCCGGGGCGGGTGGTACCGACGCCCAAGATTGGGCACAAATGCTGCTTAGGATGTACGTGCGCTGGGCGGAAGCCAATAACTTAAAAGTGCAAACTATTGAGCAATCCGCCGGCGAAGAAGCCGGCATTAAAAGCGCGGTTTTAGAAATTTCCGGCGGCAGCTTTTTGTACGGCAAGCTGGCGGGCGAGCACGGCGTGCACCGCTTGGTGCGGCTAAGCCCCTTTAACGCCAATAACTTACGCCAAACCAGCTTTGCCAAAGTAGAAATCTTACCGGTAATTGATAAGCCGGAGGAAGTTGGGCTGGATGAAAAAGACCTTAAAATTGATGTTTACCGCGCCGGCGGCCACGGCGGCCAGTCGGTTAATACAACCGATTCCGCTGTACGCGTAACCCATATTCCAACCGGAATTTCCGTGGCAATCCAGAACGAGCGCTCGCAGCTGCAAAACAAAGAAACGGCGCTGACCATTTTAAGGTCGCGCTTGGCCGCCTTGCAACTGGAGCAGCACGCCCAAAACATCGCTGAACTAAAAGGCCCCAACCAATCGGCGGAGTGGGGTAACCAAATCCGCAGCTACGTCCTGCATCCTTATAAACAAGTCAAAGATTTAAGAACCGGCTACGAGACTTCCGATCCTGAAAAAGTTCTCGATGGCAATCTAGATCCTCTTATTAGCGCGTCGCTAGAAAATCGGATCTCTTCTTAGGCACAAGCTTTATCTGCTATACTATTACTCGATGATTCTTTTGGATAGGGTGACCAAAAATTATACTAAACGGGGACCGGCTCTGGAGCGGATTAGCTTGCATGTCGAGGCTAAGGAGTTTGTAATTATTGTCGGCCAATCCGGCGCCGGCAAGTCCACTTTATTTAAGCTTTTAACGCGCGAAGAAAAGCCGACCAGCGGCAAAATCATCGTCGGCGGCATGGATTACGAAAGCTTGCGCGACAAAGACATTCCGCTGCTGCGCCGTAAAATCGGCGTAGTGTTCCAGGATTTTAAACTGTTAATTAATAAGACGGTCTACGAAAACGTAGCTTTTGCGCTGGAGATTGCCGGCATTCCCAACCAAGAAATTAAATATACTGTGCCCAAAGTGCTGGATATTGTAGGCCTTAAGGGAAAAGAAAATAATTACCCTATGGAGCTGTCCGGCGGTGAGCGCCAGCGCGTCGCGATCGCCCGCGCCATTGTGCGCCAACCAAAAATCTTAATAGCCGATGAGCCCACCGGCAACCTTGACCCTAAACACGCCTGGGACGTTATAAAAGTATTGGAAAAAATTAACCGCTTTGGCACCACCGTGCTGCTAACCACGCACAACCAAGAAATCGTGAACGCGCTCAAGAGAAGGGTAGTAACTATTAAGGACGGCCATATCGTTAGTGACCGCGCGGTAGGGCAGTACAAATCTAATTAAGCCGCCATGAATTCCTCTAAACGATATATTACATTTGAACGCATAATCAAAAACGGCATCATTGGTTTTGGCCGTAATATTTGGCTGGCGATCGCGGCCATCGCCATGATGGGCGTTACGCTTACAATTTTGCTTTTCGCTATAATCGCCAACGCCACATTCGCCCATACCATTTCCGATTTAACGGCCCATATTGATATTTCAATCTACTTAAAAGATAGTGTTACCGAGCAGCAGCGCGATAAATTTGTCGGCCAGCTCAAGGGGTTGGACAACGTGCAATCAGTGACTTATGTCAGCAAGGCCGAAGCCCTTAAAAAGTACGAGCAAGATAACGCCAGCAACCCTCTTTTGTTGAGCGCCATTTCTCAAACGGAAAACCCGCTGTCAGCGGAGCTGCACGTAAAACCCAAAGACCCCAACCAGCTCGATACCATTAAAGACTTTTTAGACAAGCCAAGCAGCCTGGCTCTGCAGTCTGACCCCACTTCTTATTCGGGTGACAGGAAGGCGGCAATTGATAAAATCACCAAAGCCACCCATTTTATACAAGAGGCAGGCATTGTCGGGATTGCCGTATTTATTCTAATTTCTATGCTGATCATCTTTAATACCATTCGAATGACCATCTTTAACCGCCGCGACGAGCTGGTAATTATGCGCCTGCTCGGTGCCAGCCCCTGGTATATCCGCGGGCCGTTCGTAGTAGAGACCATGCTTTACGGGGCGGTGGCCGCCGGGATTTCACTGGCCATCTGCGGCGCCTTGTTCGCGATTGCCTCGCAAACGCTGCAAGCAAGCAGCCTGGGTCTGCTCGATATTAGTTATTCAAGTAAATATTTCACAAATCATTTGTGGTTAATCTTGACTGTGCAGATTGGCGTTGGTATCATGATCGGAGCCGCCTCTTCCGCGATTGCCACCCGGCGGTATCTCAAGCTGAAATGAGACACCCCAGAGGGGTTTCTCATCGCTCAGGGAAAATGGAATACATTTTCTCTGGCTGCTCTTCCCAGGGAAGCGGCAGCAAACTGAAATCGTAACAGAAAAACGCTGATAAAAAATTAAATACCAAAAATCCCACAGAACATTTTGGGGAGTCTGTGGATAAGTTTTGTATTAATTTAGAGGAGGGTATATTATTAAAGCTGTAATTCCAAAACAAAAAATGAAAATTAGCAAAAGTAAGCAAACCAGGTCGTTAATTGGCGTCACGTCACTTTGTTTATTACTAGTGTTGGCCACGGTAATTAACTCTGTTAAGGCCGACCAATTTGACGCCCAAATCCAGGCGCTGCAAGCCCAAAATTCTAACAACCAGGCCGCCTCCAACCAACTGGCGGCGCAAGCCAGCAGCTACGCCGACGCTATTAATAAGTTACAGCAGCAAATCGATTCGTTGCAGTCAGCCATAGCGGCCAACCAAGATAAGAGTAATAAGCTTAAAGACCAAATTGCCCAGGCTCAAGTTGAGTTGGAGCACCAAAAACAGGTTTTGGGAGAAGACATTAAGGCGATGTACCTTGAAGGCCAAACTTCTACGCTTGAAATGTTAGCCAGCAGTAAAGACTTAAGCGACTTTGTCGATAAACAGCAGGCGCGGAACGCCGTGCAAAGCAAAGTTAAGGACACAATGGCCAGGATTACCGACTTGCAGCAGCAGCTCAAGTCCCAACAAACGCAATTGGATGAATTAATCAAAGACCAGCAAGCGCAAAACGCAGAGCTTAGCAGTACGCAAGCCCAGCAGAGCCAGATGTTGGCTTACACCGAAGGCCAAAAGGCAGCCTTTGACCAGCAAATTAAATCGAATAATTCACAGATATCTATCCTAAGAGCCCAACAGGCGGCAGCTAACCGCCGCTTAGGTGGCAGCGATTCTGCCGGTGACCCTAACCACGGCGGCTATCCCGCCAAGTGGGACTATCCGGTGGCGCAAGACAGCCTAATTGACAGCTGGGGCATGTTTAACCGCGAATGTGTAAGCTACACTGCCTGGAAAGTTTACGAAACCTACGGCCACATGCCTTATTGGGGCGGGGTCGGTAATGCCAACCAGTGGCCGGGAGATGCCGTTTCCGCGGGCATTCCGACTGGTTCTACTCCAAAGCCCGCATCTGTAGCAATTTCTATGGGCGGTGCCTTTGGCCACGCCATGTGGGTTGAGAGCGTAAATAGCAACGGCACAATAAACGTTAGCCAGTACAATAAGAACCTAAACGGCCTCTATAGCGAGACCTACAATATCAATCCGTCCGGCCTAATCTTCATCTACTTCAGCAATTAAACAACTTTCGCACCACCCTAATGCAGAGCGGGCTTTGCATGATTTGCATTAGGGCTTGTGGCGCCATGCACAATTTTCTTCTGCGGTATTCACTCACCGTATTGCAATACGGCTCGTTCCATTCCTCGAAGAGAAATTGCACCTGGCGCTCACATGCGAAAGTCGCTCGCTCAATAATAGTTCAGTAGGCTATAATAGTTTAAAGCAATTAAAGTTCGTTTGGGGGGTTTAAGCAAGGTGGAAATTAATCCGGTCGAGCAGGTGCGGCATGCCAGGAGCAAATGGCCGCTGGGTAAAATTGCCGCTTGTTTGGTGGCGTTCGTGTTGGTCTTTGGCAGCGGCATTGCCGTGGGTAAAGGCAGCTTGCATGGCCGCAACGTGGACTCTAACGGTAAAGTTTTAGGCTTGCCGTCCCAGTTAGATTACGCTTCAGTGAACCAGATATACAGCCTGCTCAAAGACAATTTTGATGGCAATTTAAATGCCACTAAATTGCAAGACGGCCTAAAAACAGGCTTGGTTGATGCTACCGGCGACCCCTATACAAATTATTTCAACCCCAAGGACGCTAAGGACTTCAATAACGAACTGTCCGGCAGCTTTACGGGCATCGGCGCAGAACTAGGCACGGACACTACTAATAACGTGGTAATTGTCTCGCCGCTGTCGGGTTATCCGGCGGAAAAAGCCGGCCTGCAACCCAAAGACGTGATCGCCGCTGTAAACGGCCAGTCCACCAGCGGCATGAGCGTGGATTCGGTGGTAAAAGAAATCCGCGGCCCGGCAAACACTAAAGTTACCTTGACAATCGTCCGGGCCGGCGGCGCGCCGTTTGATGTGGCCATTACGCGCACCAAAATCACCACTCCGAGCGTGGAGTTCCACGAAGACGGCAACATTGGTTACCTTAAAGTCAGCCAGTTCAGTAATGACACGGTGCAGCTGGCGCAAAATGCGGCTAATGAATTCAAGGCAAAAGGCGTAAAGGCTGTGGTGCTAGACCTGCGCGGCGACCCCGGCGGCTACCTCCAAGACGCGATTGATATCTCCAGCATGTGGCTGGACAAAGGCAAAACTGTGGTTTCCGAGCGCAAGTCCGGCAAAACGATTGAGACAGATACCGCCACCGGCAATAACCCGCTTAAAGGGCTGCCAACTGTCGTGCTGATTGACGGCGGTAGTGCCAGCGCCAGCGAAATTACCGCTGGGGCACTGCACGATAATGGCGTGGCCACATTGGTTGGGGCAAAAAGCTTCGGCAAGGGCAGTGTCCAGCAAGTGATCAACCTCAAAGACGGCAGTGAACTTAAAGTGACGGTTGCCCACTGGTATACGCCTAAAGGCAAAAATATCGACAAGCAGGGGATTACGCCCGATACTACGGTCAATATGACTGCCGACCAAGCCAAGGCCGGCCAAGACCCGCAAAAAGACCAAGCTTACCAAATTCTTCAAAGCAAGATCCAGTAAAGCTGGAGCCCTAGACGCCCAAGCATAAAAGTGGTAATCTTTAAGGAGTTAAAGAGGGAGTAATATAAGGCGTGGCACGAGCCAAGGCTGACACTAAGTTTGTATTCGTAACAGGAGGCGTTTTATCCGGCCTGGGCAAGGGCATTACCGCCGCCTCTATCGGCACCGTCTTAAAATCCCGCGGGCTAAAAGTAAACATCCAAAAGTGCGACCCTTACCTTAACGTAGACGCCGGTACCCTTAATCCGGCGGAGCACGGCGAGTGCTTTGTGACGCGCGACGGCGCCGAGACCGACCTTGACCTCGGCCATTACGAGCGCTTTTTAGACATCGAACTTAACCGCGACAGCAGCCTAATGTCCGGCCGAGTGCTTCGGCAGCTGATTGATGACGAGCGCCGCGGCAAGTACCTCGGTAAAACCATCCAAATAATCCCGCACATGACCAAGCATATCCAGGATGATATTATCCATACCGGCAAAGGCTTTGACGTTCATATCGTCGAAATTGGCGGCACGGTGGGTGATTACGAATCACTTAGTTTTATAGAAGCTATCCGCGAAATGTCCATGCGCGTGGGTGTGGAAAATTGCCTTTTTGTACATGTAGTTTATATCCCGTATCTGGGCGCCAGCGCCGAATTTAAGACCAAGCCGGCCCAAAACGCCGTGCGTGAGCTGCGCGGGCTGGGGATTGTGCCAGACGTTTTAGTGGCCCGCTCGGAAGTCGCACCGCCCAAATCGGTCATACCAAAAATTAGTATGTTTACAGGGGTAGATAAAGAAGCGATTGTGCTTTTGCCCAACGCGCAGACCGTTTATCAGGTGCCTTTAACGCTCGAAGCGTCACATATCGATGAAATTATTGTCGACCGCCTGGGCCTGCGCACCCATAAAGCCAATATGAATGAATGGAAAAGGGTCGTCCAATCTGCTACCACCAAGTACCGCCGCACGTTGCGTATTGGCGTGATCGCCAAATATGTCGACAACGCAGATACTTACATGTCACTTTTTGAAGCGGTAAAGTCCGCCGCCTGGGCCAACGAAGTTAACGTGGATATTGTATGGGTCAACGCGGAAAAGCTGGAGAAAGATAAAAAGGCCAGGGAAGTCTTAAGCACGCTGGATGGCATAATCGGTATGCCGGGTTTTGGCTCGCGCGGAACGGAGGGCAAAATTTGGGCCGCGGACTACGCCTATGAGAATAAAATTCCGTATCTAGGCGTTTGTTTGGGGTTGCAGGTGGCAATTATTGCTATGGCCCGCCGCGCCGGGCTCAAAAAAGCCAATTCTACAGAGCTGGATCCTAAAACACCTTACCCGGTAGTAAGTACCATGGCAGAGCAGGTGGGCAAAGAAAACACCGGCGGCACTATGCGCCTGGGCGATTACACGGCCGTGCTGGAGCGCGGCACCAAAGCTCGTAAGTTATATGGCCAAGAAAAAATTATCGACCGCCACCGCCACCGCTACGAAGCTAACAATGAATACCGTGACCAGTACGAAAGTTGGGGTTTAAAAATCAGCGGCACCTCGCCGGACGGCACGCTGGTAGAAATGATTGAAATTCCTAACCACCCATTTTTTGTAGCCACCCAAGCCCACCCGGAATTTAGAAGCCGCCCCAACCGACCGCACCCCCTATTTGTAGGCCTAATCAACGCTGCCAAAAACTCCAGACCACACTAACGACGCGCCCGGCATAGCCGGCCATGTCGTTAGTGCTCTTGGTGCACTACTGCGTCAGAAGTTCCGTTGCTCCCTCACCGTATTTAAATACGGCTCGGTCCGCTACTCACTTTTTCCTTGTATTGCAACTAAGTCTGGAGTTTTTGCTACTCAATTTTCATCTAAGCCTGGAAAACCTAGATTTTCTTTAACCCAATCTTCGCCAAAAATTATTTTGCAGTCAGCTATTATTCCTCGCAGCTCAGCAGCACACTCTTCTGCCGAGGGTAATTTTCTTCCTCTACTATCCGGAATAGTGAAGCTATGGAGCCTTGTCGACCTATCAATAATTTTTGCTTTTAAAAAATTTGACAATGCCGGATCATTTACTAGGTTAATGTGTGCTGCCAGAGCTTCTAGACTGAGTTTTTTGAGTTCCAGTGGGGCCTTTTCGAAATTTCTTATCCAAACTAAGCCCTCATGTTTTTCACCTGTTTCATGATCTGTAAAGTCAGGATACTTTTCGTATACTCCTAAACGCCAGCCTTCATGATCACGTGTATAATCGGGATTTATAGTAGTTACTTTAGGCGGAAAGATAACTTGAGCGCCAATTTCGTGAGGTCCAACCATCACCCAGCTAAGGTCTCGGTAATTATCGAGCACTAAGCCCGTTTGCATCGCCTGAGCAAGATACCAGCGATCAACGGCGCCGCCATCGTATAAATCAAATTCAAAACCTTGAAATTCTATTTTCGTAGAAGATTCCGGTGATTGTCCACCAGATTCTGGTCCATTACCCATAATAAAATTTTTATTCTACGACGACTTCGGTGCGGGGCATTGAGCGGCCGCTAAACTTACGCACGCGCCGCTTTTGGAACTTAACTGTGCCGTCTTTAGCGGCGTGGATGGAGAAATTGCGGCTCATAAAGGTGCCGTCGCCGGCGCGCTTGGTCATGCCGACTTGGCGCACAATAATGTCACCGGTTTTAACTTGTTGGCCGCCAAATACCTTAACACCCAGCCTTTGGCCGGGGCTATCGTGTACGTTTTTGGCGGATCCGCCAGCTTTTACGTGTGACATAACTTTACTTCTTCTCTAAAACTATTAATTCGCGGGCAACCACCTGGTCTTCCCTAAAGTAGACCAAATCTTTGTGCTCCACGTGCTTGAAATCTACTTGATTATAGCCCAAATTGGATAAATTATCAAGGGCGGGCAGGTGGACGAAGCCATTTTTGGTGCGCCAGGCAGGCACGGCCAAACAAAGGCGTGTCCCGGGTTTGATTTGACCGCCCAAATTGGCCAAAAATTTCTTAAAAATCGTATTTACATCACCGGCGATTTTATAAAGCTCTTCGCTCGGCGGAACTTTAGCCAACGGCCGGCCAAGGTAAACTTCGCTAACCACTCCAGAAATATTGTCTTGCCAACTATGGTTTGTGGCATCGCCTTGCTCCAAAGTATATTTACCTTTAAGCTCGGGCCTTTCACGGCTTAACCAGTCAAGATTCTTTTGGCTAAAATCAACCATGCGTTGCTCTAAATCCGTCCCAGACACCGTAAAGCCCATCAGCAAGGCCTCTTGCAAAACTACTCCGGTGCCGCAAAATGGGTCAAGAAGGGTGCCAAGGGCAGGCGGATTGGCTAAATTAATCATTGTCTGGGCCAATTTTGGCGGCAACATGCCTACACGGGCATCACGGGCCGGGCGGGCTTGGTCACGCGCCGCGTAAGCGTCAATGTCTTGGACAAAAAAAGTCTGCGCCAAAATAGTTTTGGCGCCGTCACGGAATAGGATTAATTCCCACGCGCCGCGGGTGGTCAATTTATTATGCAAAACCTGCGCGCTGTTAAGCTCAGACGTTTTATTAGGCACAATACGCACGGATTTTCCGGTAGAACGGATGATGCGCTTAATGGCCATTAACCCCTTATTTTGCTCCGCCAAATTTACGGGCAGGCCATAAACACTTAAGCCTAAAGTAAACTTACCGGCCGGCTGGTACTGCATGTGTTCGGGAATTTTATCCAGTAAATATTCCAAAAGTTTTTGCCAGTCAGTGGTTGGCAGTATGGTCAAAATTTGCGCCAACTTTATAGTACCCCCCAACCGTTTAAATTTAATTTCGGAGGTGGGCACATCCAGTACGGCCGCACCTTTAAGCGGCATAACGTGCGCTGAGCCATAAAGACTTTCAAGCTCAGCTAAACCTAGCGCCGGCTGGCGGCCCAAAATGGCTAAAGATTTTGATTGAAATTCGGGCATTTTCAAATCTAACGGTATAATAAACGGCAGAGAACATCAATGGACAAAGAAAAAATCATCCGCAGCCGTTCAAGGGTAAGACAGTATTTAACCGCTTTTACGTTTATTGCGCTGGCCATTCTAATTTACGGCCTGCGCCACCAAATCGGGGACGCTATAGGCAATCTGGGCAAAGTACACGCATGGGCCTTACTTTTGATAATTCCAATTGAGGCGCTAAATTATGACGCCTACGCCCGGCTATACCGGCGGCTGTATAAAATTTTGGGCGACACTGTCAGTTACAAAGCGATGTTCCGTGTCCAGCTGGAACTTAATTTTGTAAACCATATTTTGCCAAGCGGAGGGGTCAGCGGTATTTCATATTTTGGCATCCGGCTTAAAAGCGAAAATGTTAGCACCACCAAATCTGCCTTAGTGCAAGTGATGAAATTTTTGCTGCTTTACATCAGTTTTTTGCCGATTTTGGTGCTTGGTTTAATACTGCTGGCGGCGCGCGGGCATTCCAATAATTTAATTATAGCCCTGTGCAGCTCAATAATCACAGCCGTTATTATCGGCACCTTTGTTGGGGTTTATATCATCGAAAGCCGCTCCAGGATCAGCAGCTTTTTAACTTGGATTACCAAAGCGATTAACTGGCTGGTGCACTTGGTGCTGCGCCGCCGCCCCGAGACGATTAAGATTGAAAATGCCCAGCGCGCCTTTGACGAGCTGCACGAGAACTATAAGCTGCTCAAGAAAAACTGGCGCGAGCTTCAGTTGCCGCTATTTTTTATGACAATTGCCAACCTTACCGAAGTAGCCACGGTTTATGTGGTTTACGTGGCCTTTGGCCATTTGGTTAATGTCGGCGCGGTAATTTTAGCTTATGCCGTAGCTAATTTTGCCGGTTTAATTTCTGTATTGCCGGCTGGCGTGGGCGTGTTTGAGGGCTTAATGACCGCTGTATTGACGGCCACCGGCATTCCGGCCGGCTTAAGCATTCCGGTTACCATTATGTACCGCATCTGTAGCATGGCTGTCCAGCTTGTGCCTGGGTATGTGCTGTACCAAAAAGCCTTAAAAGACGGTTTAACCACAAAAATTTAAACCACAACTCCACACCGCCAGTAAATTTTGGGCAAAGCCCAAAGCTTTACTGTCTCTTGGCGCATTGCTGCGTTGCCAACGAAAGTAACTCCCTCGCCGTATTATATATACGACTCGGTCCGTGCTTCGCTGTCGTCTTGCACTGCATCCAAGTGTGGAATTGTGTGATTAAATTTATATATGCAGAATGAGATTGTTTTTTCGCCGGCGGAGTTTGTTGCCAGCCTAAATCAGACTTTAGAGTTCGCCTATCCGCACGTGATAATAGAAGGCGAGCTCAGCAATTTTAAAGTCTCTAAAAATCGCTGGGTCTATTTTGATTTAAAAGACGAAGAGGCTTCCGTGCGCTTTTTTGGCACGGTTTATAGTTTGCCCGGCCCGCTGGAGGACGGCCTGAGTGTGCGGGTAATAGGTTCGCCGCGGATGCACGTCCGGTTTGGTTTTTCGGTCAATTTCCAGTCCATCGCGCCAGTGGGCGAGGGTTCGCTCAAAAAAGCCGCTGACTTGCTTTTACAGAAACTATCGGCCGAAGGTTTGTTCGCCAAAGAGCGCAAAAGGTTGCTGCCGCACCTACCGCAAAAAATCGGCTTAATTACGGCGGCCGATTCCGCGGCGGCAGCTGATTTTACCAAAATTTTAAATGAGCGCTGGAGCGGGGCAGAGGTTCTACTTTATGACGTTTACGTGCAGGGCGAGCAAGCACCGCCGCAGATAGTCGCGGCGATTGAGCACCTAAACCAGCTGAGCGAAATCCCTGAAGTTTTAGTAATTACGCGCGGCGGCGGCAGCGCCGAAGATTTGGCGGCTTTTAATGACGAGCGGGTGGTCAGGGCGGTGGCCGCAAGCCGCATACCCACATTGGTGGCCATTGGCCACGAGGTAGATGTTAGCCTGGCGGAGATGGCGGCCGACCAGCGGGCCAGCACTCCAAGTAACGCTGTGCAAATATTAGTACCGGATAAAAATCATGAACTTTTAATGTTAAAGAATCATCTTGCGACGCTAAAGCAAGCTTTGCAAACGGCCCATAAGGTCCAGCTGCGAGAATTGGCAACCGTGGCGGACGGTTTGCAAAGGTTTTTAGAAAACCTTTTTGCTGCCGAGCATGAGCGCTTGGAGGCTCACCGCCGGATAATTAAGATATTCGACCCGGCGTCGGCTTTAAAGCGCGGCTACGCGCTAGTGAGCCGGGCCGGAAAGAATTTAAAGAGTGTAAAAGGTTTAAATGTAAATGACCGGCTGAGCGTCCGGTTGGCGGATGGTACAATAAAAACCACAATAAACGAAGTTAAGTTAAATGGCTGACCAAAAAACAAGTAAGAGTTACCGGCAGATGTCCGAGCAATTAAACGAGATACTTCTATGGTTTGAGTCAGAAGAGGTTGATTTGGACGAAGCCGTTAAAAAATATGAGCAAGCGCAAAAGCTGATAGACGAAATGGAAAAATATTTAAAAACCGCCGAAAATAAAATCCGCAAAATCGCGGCCAAATAACCATGGTTTGGATAATTTTATTACTGGTAGTTTTGGCCTTCCAGTTTGTGGTGATCTTTTTGGGCGCGCCCTACGTGCCGACGCGCAAAAAACAGCGCGAAGCAGCCCTGGACTTACTGGGCCTTAAGGCCGGGCAGGCTTTAATCGATCTCGGTTGCGGCGACGGCGCCATGCTTGTCAGTGCCGCCCAGCGCGGACTAGAAGTTACAGGTTACGAAATCAACCCGCTTTTGGTAGCTATTGCTTGGTTGCGTACACGGCGCTTTGGTGGACGCGTAAAAATAGTGCAGGGCAATTTTTGGAGCAAAAAATGGCCGCAGGCCGACGCCGTTTTTGTATTTTTAACGGATAGATACATGCAGCGGCTGGATGATAATATGAAAAACCGCTTTCGCGGGCATGTGAAACTGGTTACTTATGGTTTTTCCATACCGGGCAAGAAGCCACTAAAGACCAAAGAAGCCTGCTTCTTGTATCGATACTAAATCTAACACTCGCTGGTGAAGTAATTTTACCAGCTCGTTATTTAGGTCAATCCCGTTGCCGGATTGACCCTAATCCGCTAAGATTTAAGCATATGCGTAATTTAAACCAAGAGGGTTCCACGGCTGTAACGCTTGACGTAGTCTTTGCAGTTTTGTTTGTCGCCGCCGCCGCGTTTGGCGTTTGGGCTTTTATGGGGCGCCAAGATTATAAAAATAATTCCGACCAAAAGGCCGCCAAGGCGGTTGCCGCCGCTGAAGCTACCCAAAAGGCCCAACTTCAGCAACAGTTTGCCGAAGAATCCAAAAATCCCAACAAGTTTTACCATGGGTCATCCACCTATGGGTCGGTATCCTTTGCCTATCCCAAAACCTGGAGCGCCTACATTGATGAAAACAGCAGCGTTGAGCCTATAAACGGCTACTTTTACCCCGACCACGTCCCCAGCCTGCAGGGCAATACGGCTTTTGCCCTGAGGGCAGAGCTTGTAAACACCTCTTATTCACAGGTGCTGCAACAGTTTAACGTCCAAATAAAGCAAGGCAAAATCAAGGCGGCGGCATATGTACCGCCCAAAATGGTTGGCAAATCCAATGTGCAAGTCGGCATGCGTTTGGACGGGCAGATATCCCAAAACCAAACGGGGCCGTTGCAGGGTTCTATGGTCTTAATCCAAGTCCGGGACAAAACACTTAAGATTTACACGCAGTCGCCGGACTTTTTAAATGATTTCAACAACATCGTGCTGGCCAACTTGACATTTGTGCCGTAAATTTTACCTAAAAAATCCAACCCCAAGCATTATCGTGAATGCTATACTTAAATAGTAAATGTAAACCCACCTTAAATAGGCGGGCAGGGGTAAAAACAGGGGTGAGAAAGCGGGGATTTAATCGCGATTTAGAGGAGTTTAACAAACACCGTTCATTGTTGGCGGCCTTAAGCGATGATCTCTCATTACCATTACTGCAAATTAAAACCACCCTGGAAGTCCTGCAAGGTAAAAGCTTAAGCAGCAAAGCCTCGTCGGTGCATACGGACAGCATGCGCCTTAGCGCCGAGGCCGGCTTGCAGCTTATTGAAGCCTACCGCTTAACGCTAAAAGCTTACGAGCACGACATTACCCACATGCAGCCTGTGGCCATAGGCGCGGTACTGCAAGATGTAGCCCACAAATTAGAACCTTACGCTAAAGAGTACGCCACCGATTTAATAGTCGATATCCAAGGCAAGTTAACGCCGGTTTTGGCGCATAAGGCCAGCTTGGAGGCCGCCCTGCAGTGCTTAGGCGCCAGCATGATCCGCGCCCAAGCCGCCACCACGCACCAAAAGCGCTATTATTTAATGCTGGGCGCGCACCGCGGTAGCGGCGGAGTAATTGCTACCGGAGTTTTTAGCGAAATAGAAGGCCTGAGCGACAAAACCTTGCGCACAGCGCACAATTTAGCGGGCAAATCGCACCAGCCGCTGCCGAATATTCCCGCCGGGGCGGCCAGCGGTATCCTAATTGCCGATATGCTTTGCGCCAGCATGTGGCAGCCACTCCGCGCCGCGGCCCACCGCAAGATTAGCGGCTTGGCTACCTCTGTACCTGTAAGCCAACAGCTCCAATTTGTATAAGTTTGTGACATAATCATATAAAAGGGGAAATGATTTATGGCTGATATTTTACTGATGGAAACCGACCACATTTTGGCAAAAAACCTCAGTAAATATCTTAAAAGTCTCGGTCACAACGTCTCTTGGTGTGTGGAGCCGCAAGACGCTATCAACCACGCCGACCATCGCTGCCCGGACGTGATTATTTTGGACCTTTTACTGGCCAACAACCGCAGCGGCATCGAATTTTTATATGAATTTAGAAGTTATCCCGAATGGCAAGACTTGCCGGTAATAATCTTTAGCCACGTAGCGGCGGAAAACTTAAAAGACTGCATAGATTCTCTGGAACAGCTCAATGTTGCTGCTCACAGGTATAAACCTACAACTACGCTGGCTGACCTAGCCAAAACCATTGACTTATCCTTGCAGCCCAAAAAATCATGAAGCACGTAGTCACCAAAGGAATAATCCTCACCCGCACGGACTACGGCGAAGCCGACCGCATTTTGCATTTTTTAACGCCGGACCAAGGCAAAATCAGCGCTATCGCCAAAGGTGTGCGCAAAAGCAAAAGCAAGCTGGCCGGCGGTATTGAGCTATTTAGTGTCAGCGAGCTATCTTTTATAATTGGCAAAAGCGAAATCTACACGCTAACATCGGCTAGGCTGGTAAGTTATTACGACAATATCGTTAAAGATATCGACCGTACGAATACGGGCTATGAATTTATAAAATTGCTCAATAAGGCCACGGCCGACAACCCCGAAGAAGATTATTTTAACTTGCTGCGCTCAGCCTTTGCCGCCTTAGACGACAATGGCATCGCTTTAGAAATTACGTCGCTGTGGTTTAAGATGCAGCTAATCCGTCTAGCGGGGCATACGCCAAACCTGCAAAGCGACATCGCCGGCAACAAGCTGGAGGCTTCCAAAAATTATAATTTTGATTTCGACCGCATGGGCTTTGCCGCCGAAGACGCGCGCGAAGGGCGGTTTAACGCCAACCACATAAAATTTTTGCGCTTGGGTTTTTCACCCAACACCGCCCAAGTTTTAAACCGGGTAGAGGACACTAAAGAATTGGTAGAGCACACGCAGCCGTTAGTCAGTTCTATGCTGCAAACATTCACAAATGCCTAGCTACAATTGCTATTTAACTTCTTAAAAATAAAATTGAACAAATTTTTAGGCCGCTGCTGTGTGAGGTTTTTCTAAATCTAGAACAGTTTCGGCTACTTTAAATTCTAATACCCTAGGGGCATTTTTTTTACCAACTATCTCAACTGCGTCTCTAAGCATTTCTTCTGCTAACTCAGACTCGCCCATTAAAGCCTTTACTCCTGCTTCAGCTGCAAGTATGGATGCGGCTGTGTTGGCGGTCAGAGGTTCACTCGAGTTCTGTACTGCTTCACGCGCCTGAGCCACTTTGTCCATAGCGGTATTAATAAAGCCAGCTCGAGCTTGGGGATCGTCAATCGTTTCGGCTAACATCTCAACCGTAGCAGCTTCTTTTGCTAAGAAAGCAGGATCTTTTCCTTTGGCTTCAGCAACTTCTTGGTAATTTGCAGCAGCACTTATTAAAATGGGCTCAATAGCAGCTGGGTCTTCCACCACCCTTGCAACTTTAACTGCATTCAGCAGATACGCGTCACCTGTAGCTTCCTCTCGAGTAAGAAGGTTAGTCGTGTGTGCTTCCCGGGATGCATAACTTCTTTCTCTAGGTGAGTAACCTTGTCCTTCAACATTTATGATTGCCATCGAGCTCTCCTGTCATTAATTATTAACTCTTTATCCCTATTATAACCCCTTATGTAAAGATTTGAACAGTGTTTTTGTGATAATTCTCACAAATTTGTGCATAAATTGCCTAAAAAAGCTACTTTGTGGCCAAAATATAGGGAATTTACTGTGGTGCAAAGTCTAAAAAACAGATATAATTTGCTAAATGTCAAATCGCTATCTGGAAAGATACGAATTTAGCCAGCCCGGACTAGATGCTAGGGAGGCTGAATTTAAGCCCGTTTTAGAAAACGGCGTGCCTATGCACGATCTCCGGGCTGTGGACATGGTAGAAGAGGCATTATTGGACCCAAGATGGGGCTATAGAACAGCAAAAGGCATAGAAAGATCAGTTTTTGTTTTACCGCACTCTCTTATTGCAAGCATTCTTGAGGTTACACCATGTATAGCCAGGTTAACTCCCTTAAGGAAAAACGGGGAAGACGCTTATGCCCACAGAGAAAAACCGAAAAGTGCGGCTGAGAAATACGAAGCGGTTCGCCGGGTACTGGCCAAAGATTACTAAGCTAGGCTAAGTTGGTTTAACAGGGTATAATCTGAACTTAATGAGTGATGTTAAATTAGACGATATTGTTTCTTTGTGCAAACGCCGGGGCTTTATTTACCAGGGTAGCGAAATTTACGGCGGTCTGGCCGGCACATGGGACTTTGGCCCGCTGGGCTCTGTCTTGCGCCGCAATATTGTTAATGAGTGGTTGAAAATATTCGTAGATAGCCGCGACGACATGTACCAAATTGATTCTACGATTCTGATGAACCCAAACGTTTGGGTAGCTAGCGGCCACACAGAAACTTTCAATGACCCACTAATTGAGGATGTTAAAACCAAAAAACGCTACCGTCTGGACCATTTGCTAGAAGATAATGGAGTAGAAAATGCCGACGCCATGAGCCTTGAGCAAATGACTGCGGCAATAAAAGAGCGCAATATTAAAAGCCCGGACGGCAACGAACTCGGTGCGCCGGCACAGTTTAATATGATGTTCCAAACACGCTTTGGCGCAACAGAAGATGACGAGTCAATTACATACCTACGTCCGGAAACGGCGCAGGGCATGTTTACTAATTTTAAAAATGTAATTGACAGTTTCTATCCGGATCTTCCGTTTGGATTGGCGCAAATTGGCAAATCATTCCGTAATGAAATCAGCCCGGGCAATTTTATTTTCCGCCTGCGCGAGCTGGAAATTATGGAGTTGGAATATTTCATTAATCCGTCTGACTGGGAGAAGTATTTCGAGGAATGGCTAAAAATCCAGCATGAATGGTTTGAAAAGCTGGGCTTGGATAAAAACAGAATTAAAGAACACGAAGTTCCAGAAGCCGACCGTGCACATTACAGCAAGCGTACAGTAGATATGTATTACGATTTTCCGTCGCTTGGCTTTCAGGAACTTACAGGCCTGGCTTACCGCACAGATTATGATCTTAAAAACCATCAGGAAAAATCCGGTAAGAATTTAGAGTATCGTCCAAAAGACGGCAGCGATCCATTTATTCCGCATGTTATTGAGCCAACTTTCGGCTTAGACCGTCACGTAATGGCTGTGATTTCTAATGCCTACACAGAAGATGAAGTTAACGGTGAAAAACGGATTTACTTAAAACTTCCTGCGCATTTAGCCCCTGTAAAAGTTGCGGTAAGTCCGCTGCTTAAAAACAAACCGGAGCTGGTTGAGAAGTCCAGGGAAGTTTATAAGATGCTCAAAAAAGAATTTGGCGCGGTTATGTGGGACGACAACGGCAATATTGGCAAACGCTACCGCCGCCAAGACGAAATCGGCACGCCGTACTGCGTAACAATAGATTTCGACACGCTAGAAGACAATACGGCGACAGTCCGCCACCGTGACACGACCGAGCAGCAAAGAGTTAGAATCGAAGACTTGCTCCAAGCACTCAAATTCTCCAAATGATCTCAAGTTTTTTAAAATAGGCTAGAATAACTTAAGATGAAAAATCCTGAAATTCGTATTAATTTTTCCTACCTACTATATTATGGTGAGTCCCAAGTCTTGTATAAGTCTTGGAGTGATAAGACTGGAAAGTTAATCCCTGAGGAAAAATGCATAGAAATCACCAAAACATATCGTGATGTTTGGCGTAAAAAAGAAGATAAGATTTTGTCGGCTATGCAAAATATTCTGGGTCTAGAATTTTACAAGCCTGTCATAGACGTAGCGCTAGCACCAATGTTTACACCTATAAGTGATCCTTTAATTTTGAGTTTTTATCATAATCCAGCGGGGTTCGTGTCGACTCTGATTCATGAATTATTCCATGTGTTACTGACTGACAATAAAATAGTAAGCGATCGTAACGAAGACTTGAATCTAATTCCTGTGTGGGAAAAATGGCTTGGATTTAAGGGGTCATGGACTACGCTTGTTCATATTCCTGTGCATGCAGGATGTAAATATATTTTTGAGGATGTATTGAAAGAATCCTCAAAGGTGCAACAAGATATGGATGAAATTAAATCCTGGACTAGCAATCAGAAGGGCGACTATCTCAAATCATGGGAGTACGTGCAGGGTCATGACTATAAAGAGATACTTGCTCAATTTAAAAAGGGATATCAGACTTTAAAATGTGATTAAAATTCCATGTTGACAAACGTGCTTATGGTTTGCTACTTTGAAGATAAGTAAGTAATACAAAACACTTACGTTTAGTTCTAGCACGTTCCGATAAACAATTGAGGAAAGGGCAAGAGCACCGTTCGTACCAAAATCTTTTTCTTGCAAGAGAAGAGTAAAAAAGCTGGTTTGATCAACCAGCCTTTTTTATTTTAATGTTATGATTTTAAGTGAATGAAAAGAGTGCTAGTAGTAGGGTCGCCGGGAGCGGGCAAGACTTTATTTGCGAAAAGATTAGCCAAAAAGACTGGCTTGCCTTTAGTTCATTTGGACACTTATTACCATGACAAAACTAAAGATTATTATTCCGAGCAAAACAAACCTGCATGGCGTGCAAAAGTTATGGAGTTAATTAAGCCAAACACCTGGATAATAGATGGTAATTATAGTTCTACTTTTCCCGATAGGTTTGAGCGTGCAGATACAATATTTTTCTTAGACTACCCTTTACATACCAGATTGCGCGGAGTTTTTAATCGACGTTTAGAATACCGTAACAGAAAGCGTGAAGATATGCCGGAAGATTGGCAGGAAAAAATCGACTGGTCGTTTCTTGAATTTGTATGGAATTTTAAAAAGAATTATCGACATAAAATTACAGATGTATTAAAAACACAATCAAGCAAAAAAATAGTAATATTCAAAAAGCGCTCCGAGGCCACAAAATATCTGAAAATGCTATGATTGAAACAAATGAAAAATGTTTTCCTAATTCTTGCTAGTTCTTGCTAGCGCTTTAAGTTTAACCTCTGTAATTCCATATATTCTGGGAATTTTAAAGGGAAAAGTTAAGCCGAATATTGTTTCTTGGATAACCTGGATGCTTCTTACCGGGCTAGCTACTTCTGCAGAACTAGCTGCGCACGAATATAGAACGGCCATTTTTACCGGTGTTTGCACCTTGGCGGTAGTGGCTGTAGTGTTACTGGGATTATTTTATGGTTATGTAAAATACACCCGGTTTGATTATATTTGCCAATTAAGCACACTGGTGGGGCTGGCTTTGTGGTGGTTGTTTAATTCACCAGCAGCGGGGATAATCGCGGCAGTAGCTATAGATTTTATTGGAGCCATGCCTACATTCAGGCATGCGTGGAACCAACCGGGGGAAGAAAATGCGTTAACTTTTGGCATTTCTGCATGCTCCGCCGTCTTTTCGGTTTTGGCGCTAACTAGTTTTAATGTGTCCAGCTTGTCTTATCCTATTTATTTAGTATTCGCAAACTTAGCAATCATGGTGACCATCCTTTATCGAAAAGCCACGCATAAAAATTACAAAGCCAGCAAAACTGTCAGGATAAATTGATGGGGGTTGATATTTTTATTGCTCGGCATAGGCAAAAATAAAATATGAAAATTTTGAGGCGGACACAATTTGGAAATTCTGTACTTCGACAGAAAGCGCGCAGGCTGACGCGCAAGGAAATTCTGTCTGATGAAATCCAAGATTTAATAAAAGATATGAAGTATACGCTGGAAAATAAAAAATACGGCATTGGTTTGGCTGCGCCGCAAGTAGGAAAAGGTGTAGCGATAAGTTTTATTGGGCTTAAGCCTACGCCTACGCGGCCAAATTTAAAACGGCAAGACATGGTAATTATAAATCCCAAGATCGTTAAGACTTATGGCAAAAAAGAACAGATGTGGGAAGGTTGCATAAGCTTTGGCGACTCGTTTGCCAAGGCTGAGCGTTATAAAAAAGTACGTGTTAGCTGGCAGGATGATAAAGCTAAAGTGCATGAGAAAGATTTTGATGGAATTCTAGCGCACGTGCTACAGCACGAGGTTGACCATTTAAATGGTATTTTGTTCGTGGATAGGGTGCTGGATTCAACAACTTGGGTCACCGAAAGTGAATACAAGAAAATTATAAAAGCTGAGGAGGAGTAGGGGCGGCGGGCGCATTTAGCGCCCACCCCCTGTTCACTTGGCGGGGTAGACCCTGAAGTGGACCGCTCCCTTGTGGCCGTAGGCTGGAGTTGACGCTCCGCTCTTGTCGTCCACGAATTGGATGGTGTACTTCTTGCCATGCGGGTCGGCAGGGTCAGCTTGGCCATTGGCCCCAGTGCCGCAGGCCCAACCCCAGCGGACGGCCGGATCCTTGTACTTGCGGAGGGACCCGTCTGGGCCCACCCTCCCGGTGTGGTTCAGGTAGGTGTAGTCCGATCCGTCTGGGTACCAGGCGTTGACCGTGAAGGTGCCGTTGGGAGTGAATCCATGGGCTACCGGGTAGAGCATGCCGCCGTTGACCTTGGAGCGGCACTTGCCGGTCATCTTGACCTTGACCACTTCGTTGGTGACGGAGATCTTGGCCCCCGAGCTCGCGCTGTTTCCGTTCGACTTGCGCTTGTGAACCGTTGCAGAAGAGCTCTTGGCCGGCGCAGCGTGATGTCCGCCGCACCCGGCGAGGACAACGACCAGCACAGGGGCCGCGCAGGCCAGGATGGCGCGTGAAAATGTCAACGAACACTCCTTGGTTATCGAGGATGAACAGGAGTGGCTTTGACGCCACGAAAAGACATTATATAACAATAAAAATAAAATTTCAGCAAGATAGCTTGCATCTTATATAATTAATGTAAATGGACCAGGAATTGGCGTTAGAGATTCTCCTCTCCGGTGAGAGTGCTTTATTAACGGGCCCCGCGGGCTCCGGCAAAACTTATGTGCTAAACCAATTTATTAAGTTGGCCAAACGGCAGGGCAAGCACGTATCTGTAACCGCCACCACCGGCCTGGCCGCGACGCACCTGGGCGGCAGCACGGTCCATTCCTGGAGCGGCATTGGGATCCACGACAAATTGCCTAAGTATTTTTTTAAAGACATGCCAAAGGGCAGGGCAGATACCATCCGTAAAACTGACGTGCTGATAATTGATGAAATTTCCATGCTGCACGATTACCGTTTGGATATGATTGACCAAATTGTGCGCACCGTGCGCGAGGTGGACGCGCCGTTTGGCGGCCTGCAGGTAATTTTGTGCGGCGACTTTTTCCAGCTGCCGCCAATTAGCCGCGACGGCGAAGAGGAAGCGTCGTTTATTATTACTTCCAGTGTATGGCGCGATTTAGACCCGGTAGTGTGCTATTTGGCTGAGCAGCACCGCCAAGACGATGACCAATTCTTGGGGATTTTGACCGCTTTGCGTGAGGCGGATTTAAGGCGCAAGCACGTAGAAGCTTTGCTGGGCCGCCAATTTACAGATGTAGGAGAGGCCACGGAATTACATACAACAAATGTGGACGTGGATACCATCAACGCCCAAAAACTAAAAGAACTGCCGGGCAAGGAGCATTTTTACCAAATGAGCCACACCGGCAAAGACAATTACGTGGAGTCGTTAAGCCGCTCGTGCTTGGCCCAGGCCGAGCTGGTGCTTAAAAAAGGCGCTTTGGTAATGTGTATTAAAAACAGCCCCGAGAAAAAATACGTTAATGGGTCTTTGGGCGTGGTTGTAGGGTTTGAAAAAGGTACCGATTTTCCGGTGGTGGAGCTTAAAGACGGCCGGACCATAACTATTTTGCCGGAAACTTGGGAACTTAGGGACGGCGATAAAAAACGCGCCAGCTTGACCCAGTTGCCGCTAAGGTTAGCCTGGGCAATCACAGTGCATAAAAGCCAGGGGATGACACTGGATGCCGCCAGGGTAGATCTTAGACGGGCGTTTGTAGAAGGTATGGGCTATGTGGCGCTTAGCCGCGTACGCAGCTTGGACGCTTTGAGCTTGCATGGGATTAACCGCATGGCGCTACAAGTCAGCCCGACGGCGCTAGAAATTGATAAATCTTTGCGTGTTAAATCTGCCCGCGACGCCAACAGGCTGGAGCATTTAAGGGAAAACGCTAAAAAACGGGCGCAGACGCCACAGGCAGAAGGCGCGCCGGGCAGTTGGAGCGAAAAGCTGGAGAAAATGCGCCAGAAATATCCCAACGCCTACCGCCCGTGGGCTGAAGCCGACGATAAAAAATTGGTGAGTATGTTTGGCAGCGGCCAAAAAGTCAGCGTAAAAGATATGACCGAAGTTTTTGGGCGCCACCCGGGGTCTATCCGTGCCCGGCTCAAAAAACACTTCGGCGAAGATGCCATAACTGAGTTGGCCGCTCGTTAAACTGCAACTGGCTCTTTTGCTTCTTCTGCTTTTTCTGTGGGCGTTGGCGCAACGTCTTTTTTAGGCAGCTGGGATTTTATTGGCAGGTAAAAACCGAAAGTCGAGCCTTTGCCCTCCGTGCTTTCAAAAATAATCTTGCCGCCCTGGTCTTCAATAATGCGCTTAACCAAATACAACCCAACACCCTTTCCAGCACAGTGGGATCCGAAGCTTGGAATTCACGTGACTTGAAGTCGCGGC